>Ga0118677_10000377_pt1 | contig 98366 bp, 100 predicted proteins | sample AliMusrvi5mmetaG_FD_86154 | JGI IMG/M metagenome (GOLD analysis project Ga0118677, IMG submission 86154) | reverse complement strand
ACATGGAAGATAGTATGGCTCGAGAAGTGGAAGTAGCTCCTCAAAGGCTACAAGGTCAATATCATCTTTTTTAAATGTACGGCCATCTTCTAATCCTGTAAAATGAAGTGCCTGTAAGATCTGGTCTACAATTTCAAGCGTTGGCTTCTTGCGGAAAAGATGTTTTATCTCCTGGGACATTCTCCCACCTTCTTGACAAAAACAAATCTAGAAGGTCCAAAAAACCGGTGCGGCCCTGGGTCGTGTAAATCCAACCCTGAATAAAGAATCGTTGGATTTTCTGGAATTCATCAGGTTTGAAGACGAGACACTGCTGAGCACGCTCGCTCAGAATGAAGAGACAGTCTTCAAAGGAATGACCTCTGCCGTACAGTTCAAGGACGGCTTTGACAATTGCGTCTGTGTCATTTTTTAGAATTGCACGCAATGTTTGGTTATAAAAGGGGTCTTTGTCGGGATATAAGGTGACATTAAGTGAAGCCGTCTTTTCGTGCATGTGCTGCCAGAGAGGAGCGTAGAGTTTGAGTTGGTCAATTGTCGGGCAGCGCATGAGTAGTTCCTGTTTCTGTTGTGGGTCGTCTGGAAGAGAGAGCTGCTTTTTGAGAAGATTCCAGACATCAATGCTCAAGAGCGGAGTACATTCAATATGGAGGCAACGTGAACGAAGTGCAGGAATAATATCACTCATGTAGCGAGTGCAAAAGAGAAAGCGCGTGGTATGCGCATATGTCTCCATAGGTCTGCGGAGAGCCTGTTGGCTGAGCACAGGAAGTGAATCGGCGTCGTCAATGAAAATCCAACGATATACACCAGGCTTTACAGAGACACGGCGAACAAATTCCGTAATGGTTTCACGGATACGGTGAATTCCACGGTCCTGGTCGGAGCGAATCTGGAGACACCAATTGGGGTCCTCGAACTTTACTCCGCGACTTGTAAAATAGTGTTTGAGAAAATCGGTGGCGAGGGTTGTTTTACCTGAGCCGTAGGTTCCACTAAAAAAGAGATGTGGCGGATCTGACTCGATTTTATTGAGAGTCGCAACAATATCCGAACAGTTCAGACAACTTGTCTGCATCTGTTTTGATATGTGTGGGGGTTGCTTAGACCATTAATTTCTAGTTGCTGCTTTATAATTTTAATGGTCTAAACCGCTGTCCCACTGAAACAATAAGAATGGAACTCTACGAAGTTCTCGGAGTCGAAAAGGGGGCGGAGTCTCGTGATATCAAGAAGGCGTATTTCAACTTGGCCAAGACGCATCATCCTGACAAGGGTGGTGATGCTGAGAAGTTCAAGCAGATTCAGCGCGCCTACGATGTTCTGAGTGACGATGAAAAGCGCAATTTCTACAATCAGACGGGTCAGGTTCCTGGTGAGCAGGGTGCGGGTGGTCCTGGTTCGCCTGGTGAGGGCGGTGGCGGCTTTCCCTTCGATATCGGAGCCATGTTTGGAGGCATGTTTGGTGGTGGAATGGGAGGAATGCCGGGCCCCTTTGGAATGCGTGGTGGACCACCGAATGGTCCTCCCTCCACGCGTCGTCGTGGCAAGGCTCCACCGAAAGTGCATGAAATCCATCTGCCCCTCGTCGATTTCTACAAGGGAAAACTTCTCAAGATTAATTTCGAGCGTCAGCGTTTCTGTAGGTCATGTCATGGCGATGGCTTCGTAAGTAGTACTCCGTGCGAGAAGTGCCATGGAATGGGTATGACAATGGTCCATATTCAGATGGGTCCTGGAATGATTATGCAGTCTCAGATGCCGTGTGGAGCCTGCTCTGGAAAAGGGCACATGAATGGACCCGCGTGCGGAGCGTGTAACGGCAAGTGCTTTACAAGTGAGGAGAACATTCTGGATGTAACGATTGAGCCTGGTATGCGTGTCGGTGAAAAACTGATCTTTTCTGGAGCGTGCTCGGACCACCAGGACTTTGCCGAGGCCGGCGATGTACACATTCAGGTGAGCCAAGCAGATGAGGAGATTCCTTGGAAGCGCGACGGTGCAACTCTAGCAGCCACGCTGCCAATTACTCTAGCGGATTCATTGTTGGGCAGCAGCAAGAAGATTGGAAATCATCCTGGATTCCCCGAAGGCTGTGAAGTCATCGTTCCTCCTGGAAGCATTAATGGGCAAGTGCTGGTCGTCAAGGATGCAGGTATGCCTATTCGCGGAACAAATCGGAAGGGAGATGCTCACATCACTCTTCTGGTTCGTTTAGAGGCCGTTGAACTTGCGGCCGTTCAAAAGCATTCTGTATTACTACGCAGTATCCTGACAACTACTGTCTAAACACGCGGGGCGAATGAGTTCGGGTTCGGTGCCAGGGACCACTCGGGATTCATACCGCGCATAGCACTTGCCTCAGTACGCGCATCAAGGAGCATACCAGGCGCATCGGCGGAGGCAGCGAGATCAAGGCCCGGCTGTGCCGCACCACCACGCATCTTCAGGAAACGGCCACTCGCATTACGCTTGCGCCCCTTGCGCTTTGTGCTCTTGCGTCCCTTACGGCTATGGCGCGTTGTGCTCTTGCGGCCCGCGCTTCTCTTCGTGAAACGGCCACGGCTGTTACGAGTGCGGCGACGACGGCCACCCATTTGGCCTCCCTGGCCAGGGTCGCGGAGAGGTGCAACATCATTGATATACTTGTCGAGCGGGAGAGTGCGCGCTGATGAAGCCAGGTCCTTCGGAAGAAGAGAGTCTGTTATGGCACTGAGGGGAGCCATTCCACCGTGCTGGTTGGCGTGAAAACTCCCATACTGCCCGCCCTGCGCCAGATTCATCTGTGACGGGGAGCTTCCCGCAAGAGACTCATTGACATCCATGGGGGCAAGCGTAACAGCCGCACCACCGTACATGCGGTTGCGGCGCTGATTGCGATTCTTTCTCGACGGAGACATTTCTACAGTATGCTCATAAAAAAAGTGGTCAATGGATAGAAATGTCCTCCGCCGAGCCGAAATTTATGCAGGGTATCTCCAGCCGTTTTATCTGCGATTATCTCTATGTCTACTACTGGATGGTCGTTGCCGTAATGGTTCTCGCGGTTTTCACATCGGTCGTGACCGCCTTCACAATAAAGGGGCCCGTACTTGTTCGCGTCCTGATGCTTTTACCAAATCTCTTTGTTGCCGCACTTGCGATTCTAATGGCACTATCCCTCTATCTGATTTGTGAACGCGGACTGAAGCCCGGGACTCAGAAAGAGGCCACTGCGTAGTTACTTAATTTCACAGAAATCTGAAGCCTCCCACTCTTGTAGTTCCCAATCCTTACCCGGTGTAATACTAAAGACCTTCTTTCCCTTCTTCAATTCCCTAAGTCCGATTTTTGAGATATACTCGGACCTAGGCTGTTCAAATAGTAGTAGGTAACTGGCCTCTTTGACAATGCGCGCATCACGCATAACAACTGCACGACGGCCGAGCCTGCGCCAATCGGCCATTACGGTTTCATGTCGAATACCACATTTATCGGCCCATAGATTTACGAAGGATGATGTACTTCCGTCATTTGTCATGTATACAATGTCGGGTACTTTTCCAATGAGTTCCATGAGCGGATTTAGCACACGCTCATGAAAGTCACTACGAGAGATGTCTTCGCGCTTTCCTAAAACTCCAAGACAGATCGGTTTGTATGCTTGACCTGGTTGAATGGCTGAGTCAGGTTCAAGTGACATTTTTACTTATGTAGATAGGGAGTGGATATAGCCCCATCAAATTTATAAGTATAGTATAGAATGGCTTATCAAATTGATAATTATCATCCTCCTGGTACTCAAGTATCTGCGTCGGAGTTTATTAAAAAGACAGGTAATCCATTAAATATCACTAAGACTCATGGCCTTGGTAGTGGCATATATGGTCTAATTCATGGTACACCAAATGTAGATTATACTCGAGCCAACTGGTTAGTTGATGTAGGTACTATGGGAAATCCGGTTTTTTTAGATACTGATGAAAAAACAGCTGCATTTATTCATTTTTCACAAACACTAATTGATTTTGTGGAGGCCTATATTAGTCGAGGTGTACCCGCTGCTCAACTTCTTGCTCAACTTAACTTAGTCATCCCTACATTAACTCCTATAGCTCAACACCTATTTCCAAATGTAGCCACTACATCTCAACAACTATATAATGCATTTAGTAGTGTATTAAATCGCTTTGGAACTGCATATAGAAATGCAAGACATGGCGACTTTTTATATCAACCTATAAACTACTTATTAATGCCTGCTGGATATGATGGAATTTATAACTCATCACCTAATGGAAACACATTTGCCACAGGTTCTGTCTATTTTAATGGAGCTAACCCAAGACATCAAAAGTATGCATTTGATCCTCAAGGTCCAAACTTACCTCCTGGTAATCAACTAATACAAGTTGGAGGGAGAAGAATCTTTAGAAAATCTAGAAAATCTAGAGTATCTAAAAAAACAAGAAAACAGAAAAAAAATCGTAAGCACTAAATCTTACGCCTCCAGCTCCTCGACGGCATTGCGCATGGACGCAGCCTGGATGCGGCGCTTCTGGATCTTACCACTCACTACGTAGATAGAATTCTCCGTAATGATGATATAGTCCTCGGTAACCTTATAGACCTTCTGGATAAGGCTCGTGAACTCATCGGCCGACTTGACGAGCATGCGCTCCTTGGTCTCCTGGTCCTCGCCCATAAAGGCCTTGCCAGTGGCGGTTTCAACATAGTAATCCAGGAGAATCGGCTTATCCTGCTGGATAGCCAGGCGGGCAGCGTGCTGGAGCACGGCAACGGACGGGAGTACCTCCGTAGAGGCAGGGGCAGCAGGGGCAGCGGGTGCAGTTGAGGGCGCAGTAGGGGCTGACATCCGGAGTTGAAATCTGTAGTTAAAAAGGAAACAGAAGATTCTTTTTTTACGCGTAAATCTAGGTTACAGAAATCGGTTGGAGAATTTCGGCACAATTCTCACTCAGAATCTGATTGAAATACTCATACGCCTCATCAATCTGCTTCAGAAAGCGGGCCCCCGTAATGATAATACTCCCAGTCTGAAACGCACTGATTGTAATCTTCTTACACTGGCCGTTCTCCTTGCCTGTACCCTGACCCGAGCAGCGCTCTGTACAGTGGCAGATACCAGGTGCCAGTCCAGGCTTTCGTGATTCATTATAGTAGTACTTAGTATTCACACCCTGGTAGATTGTGGATTCATAAGTACTGAAGAGTCGATAGTTCTGGGTTAGAAGCTTATGAAGCTTATTCCGCAGAATTGTTGCATTTACACTGTAGTCACTATTAAGCAACTGAATGTTACACTCCTTCAGTGTTGCAGGACTCGTCCATACAGGTGTCTTCAAGTGTGCCGTCAAGTGTGCAAGTAGCCATTCAATGGTCGCTCGAGCAAAGGCCTCAGTAGGAATACCTGTCATCTGAAAACCGCCATTGGCGAACATCTTCAGATTCGCCTCCTTCCAACCATCTCCATACGGCTGGCGAATGACTAGAGTTGACTGATTGAAGAAGGTCTTTGAGGCAACACGGCGATGAGTGAGAACATCGCGAGCGGACGCACCGACAACCGACTCGCGATGCTCCATCTTAAGAATACCTGCTGCAGGATAGCCAATTGGAATGAGTAGTGCAGGCAACTGTTGAAACAGATTCTGTAGATTTACAGGAGTACCAAAGTTTCCCGTGATTACCATGGTGGAAATGCGATACGGGCTGATTTTGAGGTTTGAACGATTCATTTTCCTATTAGGGGGTTTAAATGCAAGAATCAAATTTTTGACGCATTTCAATAATCCACTCGGTAAGCATTTGAAACCACTGGCTCTCTGGCATAACACGAAGAACATCCGCATTTCCAATTAAGATAATTTTTACAAGATCGGTACTTGTCGCAACTCCGAGGCTGAGAAAAGTAAAGAAAATCAGTCCCGCAATCTCTTTGAGAAATGTATTCTTGGCTTCGCGCTCAAGAATGGACTGGATTTCATGTAGGGGACAGTGGAGCAGTTTGAAAATGAACTTTGTGTGAATTGAGCCACGAGTAGGATGGAAGAGAAACGAGCGTAAATCTGAGCGGGTATAGAGGGCATCGATGGGAGAAATATCAATCGCCTGGTTTCCAATGATTTTTCGGACGCGCTGCAGATAGATTGTGGGAGGTGGAGGATAAAAAGGGAGAATACAGAAGCGATTAATGAGCGAAACATGGAGACGGCTGCTGCTGTTACAGAGAAAGAGCAGGCAGACCTTATTTGCGTTCATATTCAAAAGAGGACGAAGAGAGAGCTGTGCCTGCTCCGTCAAAGTCTCCGCTTCATCAAATACAATCACCTTTGCATCAGACTTTGATTCAAATTGAAAAATGGTTGTGAGAGTGGACCGAACAAAGGGGTAGACTTTTGTACGAACTGCTTCGAGACTTCGCTCGTCGGATGCATTGAGAAAAAGCACGCGCCCAATCCAAGTGGACGAAGGACCAATCCAACGGCGACAGAATTCCTGTGCGGCACTTGTTTTTCCTGAGCCAGGTGGACCAACAAAAAGACAGTGTCGCATCTTTTCAGGATTCTGAATCATTTCATTAAAAAGCGCATCGTACGGAATGGATGCCATTGAAATGATTTCGTTGACTTTCTCTAAGCCCAGATTGTCAAACAAGCCTAAAGGTCCTAACGCGTAAAAAAAGTAGAAATGCCGCCGCGTAAGAAGACCATTGTTGAGCCTGTTGTCGCTGCGGTACCCGAGCCTGTGCCTGTGCCTGAACCTCTGCCCCTTCCGATTACAAAGGCCAAGAAGAAGTCAAAGAAGGAGGTTCAGGTTGTGGCTCTGGTCACACCCGATGGAATTGAAGGTAATTTTCAGCCTGTTGAGCCCCGTCGCAGCCTCATTGCGCACCTTCACATTCACAGTAATGAAGTGAATTTCAGCGATTCCACCTTTCAGTATGACCCGAATCCTCCTAAGCAACCTGAGCCGTATGATATGATGGACGGCGATTTATTCGCTACGAACCGTGCGCCATTTGAGATTGATGCAATGCTTCCTTCTGCCCCCACAAAGACCTCTGGAAAGCCTATGCCCATTGCGGATCCGCTTGGAAATCCCCAGCATCTTTCCAAAAAAATGGAGGGTGAAGATGATGATACGAAGCCCCTTCAGCCATTCTATCGTTGCAATCTGATGGTGGCCTACAGGGATTCATCTGAGGCAAAGTTGCTACCTGAGACAGTGGATATTGCCTGCTTTTGGTGTACAGAGTGTTTTACTGGTCAGCCGATTGTGATTCCTGAGCGCGAGGAGAAGGGTACTTACAAAATCTATGGCAACTTCTGCTGTCCCGAGTGCGCGGTATCCTTTCTTCTGAATGAGACTCTCGACCCGCATGTTCGTTGGGAAAGGATGGCACTTCTTCATCGCCTCTATTCCGAGTGGTATGAGGGTCGTATTTATCCTGCACCGCCTCGCGAGAGTCTGAAGAAGTTTGGAGGCCCCATGAACATTGAACAGTTTCGCAATACCCTGCAAAACAAGACTGTCCGCATCGATATTCAGATGCCTCCTGTAGTGAGCATCTTGGGCACTATGGATACGAAGCCGATTGATTTTTATGACACGAATATTCGTAACACACCAAATGGTATTATGACAGAGAGAATTTCAAAGGCGGAAGAGGGTCTCCGTCTGAAGCGCAACAAGCCTCTGAAGGATCGTGAATCTACTCTTGATGCATGTATGACGATTAACATTCGCGGAAACGGTATTATGGCGAAGTGAGTGGGTCAAAAATTTGATTTTTGGCGGCCTGCTAGTTTGAACACAAAAGAATAACCATGGAATTCATCACTACTGTATTTAGCCAGTTCCGCACAGATATGAATGAGAAGCTGAATGCTGCGGAGCGACAGATGCTCTATCTTCTGAAGTCGCAGGACTCAACGGTCGCTGTTAAGAATCTGGAGGCGAGGATTGCTCTTCTTGAGGCACGAGGTGCGCCTTCTGTATATGAGACGCCGCCGCCGCAGATTCGTTCTGGTGGTCTTGAGGGTCTGCTTATGAAGCGTGAGAATATGCCCTCGCCCGTCCTCAGTCCAATTGCTGCAAATAGTGTAATTGTTCCGACAATTCAGCGTCAACACACGGTTGTACTTGAGGAGAAGCCGATGACTGTACTTGATAGTCTTGCCCGTGCCCGTGTTCTTGAGGCGGCTGCATCAAAGATTGAGGAGGAGGTGGATGACGAAGTTGCCTATGGTGAGGTGGTGGCCGAGCAGGGCGGACTTGATGAGGAGGAAGTCGAGGAGGAAGTCGAGGAGGAAGTCGAGGAGGAAGTCGAGGAGGAAGAGGAGGCGCTTGAACTGGCTGAGTTTATCTGGAAGGGTAAGACCTACTACAAGGACCAGTATAACAAGGTGTACCGTATCATTGATGATGCTCCCGAGGATGAGCCCTTTGCAGAGTATGATGAGGCAAATAAGAAGCTTGTAAAAATCGCCTAATCTAGTAGAATGACATTCTGTCCCGCAGCAATCACAACTGCCGCTCTTTTTACAGCGATTGTACTCATTGATTTAGCAAAAGGAAAATACAGAAATGTGCCATTTCATGCACTAGGTGGTTTTTTTTGCACACTTGGACTGAATTTTATCTGCCAATCAGTGGGTGATGCTGCTGCGTGGATTTTACTGAGCATACCCCTTATCTTTATTCTTCTGGGACTCTTCCTCATCTGGTGGTCGGGGCCGGTCATTGTTGCTGCGGCAACAGCGCAACAGGCGGATTCATGCCAAGATACGGAGCCCGCTTGCCAACCAATGCCATCTGCCTGTACACCAACGGCTCCGCCGCCTACATTACCTACATCGGTCACAAGTGTTCCGCCTGCAAGTTCAATAAGCACGATTGGTTGTAGAAAAACCACCTAAACTGTGGCGCAGTTAAGGGTTTAGAAATGCTACAAAGCCTTCAGAATGTTAACTGGGTACAACTCTTTTTTGCAGTCTATGCCTGGGTAGTAAATGCGTCTACTGTCACCTATCACCAGACTTCAAAGACTACACGGTTTCTTGTAAATAGTATGTGCGCAGAGAATTATGTTTTCTTTGAGGGCTCGAATACTCCTGTATACGAGCAGAACTACGAGAACAGGAAGCCCGGTTCATCAAAGGTCATCTGTATCTACAATAAGGATAGTAATACTATTATTGTCGATTCTACACGGCCCGCGCGTACACTCTCTTTTGTTACAGCTGAACTCTATCACGGTCACATTTGCTTGTATGACCTCACCTCTTTTTTCGATACGACCTACTGGAAGGGTGAGCAGTATGCCCCGAACCTCGCAGTTTGGATGGGTGTCTGGTCACTTGTAAATGGTATCCATCTTGATACTAATATGCAGTTTATTCTCCGTGTATCCACACCCGAGGGCGAGGAGCAGGAGTTTGATATCTGGTCTGATAGTTTTATGGAGAAGCAGCGATGGGAGTCTCTTAATGAGGTAACTGTGCGCCTTCAGAGACTGCCTGCACCTACAGCTGTACCTGTTCCTGCGGAAGAACCTCTTTCACCTGTCATTCCTCAGCCTCCTGCACCTATTCCTGTACCGCTTGAACAGCTTGATATGGAGGTGGTGGATTAAACATTAATCGGCAGACTTCGTAGATGGAGAAGAGTGTAGTTTTTCTTTACTACAAATTCTGTGAAGGTAAGAAAATCTACCACTGGGAGTATACGGATCTTCCTGGCACATGGAAATCACACGGTCCTGGAAATGTCTATTCACTGGGCCCGCATATGGATAGGGACCAATATGACTATGAAGAGCAATTTACTGGAAGTTATAAATGCAAACGCGAGTTTGTAAGTCATATATGCAAACAGTTTGACGAACTAAAAGAACAAGGAATACTTGAAACCTACTTATGCCGTTCGTAAAATTGATTTGGGTTAAAGTAAATACCATACTATATTGAAGTATGGACATATCAGGGACAATTCCCACAGGCCCGTGGACATTATATTTCCATTCGCCTGCTGAGAAAAAGTGGTCAATTGATACATTTAAGAATCTTGCGACCGTAACCACATGGTCAGACTACTTGGCACTTATTAATGTAGTTGATGATACAAAGTGGTCGCGTGGCATGTTCTTCTGGATGCGTGCATCCGTGCCTCCGCTTTGGGAGAATCACCAAAATATTAAGGGAGGAAGTTACAGTCTCTGTGTAGGTGCAGCGGATTCAATTGATATATTTCATCGTTATACAATTGCGTGTATGCTCGGCTCGGCTACGGAGAAGGATGACTGTATTCAGGGAATTACGATTAGCCCGAAGAAGGGCTTTCATGTAATTAAACTCTGGAATAAAGATGCTGCGCGATTCAGTTCACAGAATGGTCTTGCAGTCTTAGATAAACGCGTAAATCTTGCAGAGGTTCGTTATATGCCGCATGTGGAGAAGAAGATGTAGGAAAAAATTTGAACGGGGGTTTGTTTGTTTTTGATTGTAGTACTATCAAAAACAAAATGCGTGGTGATTTCAGTTTTGTGAAGGATACTTCTGATCGCAATGCTCTTGAGGATGCCTTTCGGTCTATGGATGAGGTGCGTGGTTCTTGGGAAATCATGAAGACGATCAGTGATGCCGACTTTAAGAACTTTGAGAGTTATCGTCCTTTGAAGCGTATATTGGAGAGGCTTAAGTACGACCATACGGGCAATACTGGCTTCTGGACCTTTCATAAGATTCGAGCTATTGCTGTAAATGGCTGGGATGGATTTGTTGATGAGTTTTCTGGAGAGATTTAATAGATGAGTCTTCCGCACCTTGGAGATATTCTAGCCATTCCCTTTTTTCTATGGCTTGTTGTCTATTTTTATCGGAAAAGCCAGGCAGGACCGCTGACAAATGAAGAAAAGATACTCTATCTTTTTTCCATTGGTGGATTGATTGCGGATACATTTTTTGTTTGTTGTCTTACATATTAGTACATGGATGTCGTGGTCGGCCTTGGACTTGGACTAAGTGTCTTTATATTCTTTCAATGGGTATGTATACTTAAGATGCATCATAATATAAAATATTTGTATGATAAAACGGAGGAACTTGAAAAGAGGCGATATGTATGTAGTCGAAATCCAATAGAATTTACGGTTGTTACTGTTGAGGATCCGTCATAAGTTAGAGGTCTACTCCCGCCACTCCCACCCCTCCGTCCATTCGGGCGGCTTCCACCCTAATTTAATAGCATGTTCCTTCGTTTCCGCCAGCGTCTGCGCTTTCTGTGCGTTCGTCATCGGTTTCTCAAAGAAAGAATCTAGCATCATTCTAAATTTACGCAAAGAAGCTAGTTCACTTTGACGTTTCTCCGCTTTTACACGCTCGCGCTGCGAGGCCTGCCATTCATCCTCTCGCCTCTTTCTCCAACCTGCCCTCCGCTCAGCTGAACTAGGAGTAGTAGGCCCGGAACCATTGGTATTGTTATTGTAATTGCCGTTATTGTAATTGGCGTTATTGTTATTGCCGTTATTGTTATTGCCGTTATTGTTATTGCCGTTGTTATTATTGCCGTTGTTATTATTACTGTTATTGTTATTGTTCGGTTGCGCTCGGGGCATGAATCCGTGGCGCCGAGTAACTCTACGAGAACGGGCATTGCGCCGTGAAGCGCGGGCATTACGCGCATCATTCCGTGCGTGAAGTCGCGCCATACGATTTCTTGTTTTTTTAGACTTACGCCTTAAAAATTGACGATTTCTAAGAGAAAACCCAGGCATTTCTAGATAGATATAAGAATAAATTACAGTTATGACTGTTTATTCTTCATTGGCGCCAGAACCAACTTCACCTCACCCAGATTCGCTACCGTGTAGCGCAGGATGAGAGGATAGTCATTCTTCAAATAGAGTTCAATGCTCGGACAGAGGCTCGTGCACTTCGTAAAGAGTACCAGGTGCTTCAGTTGGAAAATACCCTGAACAATTTCACTGGAGCCCGCCGTCTTCTGTACCTTCATCGTGCTATTATTCTCTGTAATTACGGTCTCCTGCTCGGCGAAGTCACCTACGCACTTGAAGGTGAGGTCAGAGCCCGAGGATGTAATCTCCACATCAAGCTTCTCACCTAGTGCATTCATATCACGGCAGATCTTCTGAATGTCCGTAGACGGCATGTGGATGATACTCGTAAAGTTCAGACTCGGAATCTGAATATCCTCCACATCCGTATCGAAAAGCTTCAGGAAATAGTTCGTCGTACGCGCCTGGTCTGAGTTCTCCATACGAATGCCGAGCTTGTTCGGATTGGCCGCAGGCAGATAGAGCGTCAGGCTGTCATTATTACCCATCGTCTTAATCAGCTTGAAGAGGTAAATCATATTCACACCGAGTACATACTTTGCAGGGCAAAAATATGTCTCAAAACGGTCGCTGTGAAGACGCAGATAGACAAGCACTGTGTGAGTCTCGTCGACTGAAATCACCTTGACACCCTGACTGTCAAACTCAAGATTCGCCTCTGTGAGAATCTCCTTTAGTGCTTCGATCAGCGTCCTGAAGGCGCCGCTCTGCACGGTTTTGATTTCGAAGAGATTTCCGTTCTGGTTTTGCCGCGCTACTAGGGACATTCTCAATTCTATTCAATGGAGCCGCCTCAGCTTTAGGCGTAGTGCGTATATTTTCCGCGCTTGTAACTGCGTCCAGAAGGTGTAGGGACTGGCTCCCGGTTAGCATACCTCGCTTTTCGCGCAGAGTATCAATTGAATACTGAATGCGCTCGGTCATGTATTCGGCAGGTAGAATGAGGAGCCGAACATACGTGTAGGGAAGATCGAAGAGCAGAAGTTTCGCCACAATGAAGGCCGCAATCCCAATGGCGGAGGTGAGAATCAGAAAGGCCGCACTAGGATTCTTCTTGAATTCATGGATTCGCTGAAATCGTCTGAAGTCGCGAATTGTGATAATGGTTGTAATTTCAGTTGTAAGAAGCGCCTGATAAGCATCCTTGAGAAAGTTTGCTGGAAGAGGAAGTTGAAATCGCTCAATATTATGGACCCATGCAATCACTTGTTCGCTCTTTTCACGCAGCATCTGACACAAGAGTGTTGTCTGATGTTCACATGTAGCCAGGTCAGAGTCTACCTGCGTTTTTGCACGAGTATACTGAGAGCTCCTTGCATCCTGGTCGTGAATATGCTGGTAGCTATCGAGAATCAGGCGTTTTCCATCGACATTCATTGTAATAAGTGTCTTAATAAGTATGAGGTACTGTTGAAAGAGTTGAGATGTCAAATACAGCTGTGCTTCTCTAGTCATTAGAGTATCAAGTTCTGTTCCAATAATATGTCCGTTCATTGCGCGCTTGATAAAGGTGTGAATGGATTCAAGATACATTATACTGAGCGTATCATACGGAATTTCATTTGTTAGATTCTGATGATACCAGTTCTCTACCCACACCTTATTTGCGATGAGTTGAGGATAGGCTGTAAGACTACCTCGTTCATAGAGAACTTCAAGTGTACCCTCCGTTGTATTGAGACGCTGCGCCTGTGATTCAAGTGCTAGAGATACATTTAATGCCTCCTGATAATCGAGCATCTTCTGTATACAGGGCTTCCAACCAAAGGAGACCGTACAGGACTTTTTATAGAGGGCGGAGGCATTTGCAGATGCGGCGGCAGCAATAGGTGGCAGAAGTGTATGAATGGAGTGAAGAGAGAAATGTTGTCCTGCAAGCTTAGCTGCCTGCGATGCTGTAGAGAGCATCTGTTGAACAGCGGCCTGTAGGATTTCAAGTCGCTGGAGTTCCACTTGTAGACCAGTTGTATTCGCTTGTGTAGTACTCGTTTTACTATATGCCTCCTGGAGTTCAAGTGTTTTAAGGGCGATGGGCTCGGGTAGAAAGGGCTGGTCAATTGGCTGTGGAATGAGGCCGAGACTGGAGAGTGAGAAGAAAGAAGATGTGATGACATCTTGTGTCTTTTCGGAACGCGCATAGGTGTTGATAAGTGTAGTACGAAGTGTATCGTGTGTGAGATACATAGATGAGATGATAGAGAATGATATAACTACAGCGCCTCCCACATACATGGCCCATGACTTCCATGCATTCTGTTGCTTCTTTCTGAGGACTTCATCATACAAGAGTCCCTCTTCAGCAATGCGTCGAAGTGTAGTGGCGCGTTGCGCTAATTCCATAGATTCTACTTTTTAGTTTGCAGCAGGTATAGTTCAAATTTACGCTTTCCGTGTCTGTTTACGCAGTTTGCGTGTTTTACGCGACTTCCTTCCCTTGCGTGTCTTCCTGCCCTTCTTATATTTGGAGAAGAGGCTCATACCCTGGCGAGCGGCCACAGGAAAGAGAAGTCCTGCATTTCGAACTACTCCGCCCATTATACTCGGATAAAAGCCACCCGACTGCGCCAGTGCCGGACGCACTATGAGAGGAGAGATCGGATTACCTACATTTTGCCCAGCAGGAGCTGATGGCTCTTGGTACTTTGGGTCAAAATACTGTAAGGGAGCGCCTGCGGAGACTTGGCCGCCTCTCTGTTTGCGGTTCTTTCCCATCTACTAATAGAATGGGATTTTGTGATTATCTGGGTCCCGATTTCAAAGATAAACTAATTAATTTAATCAAAGATAATTTTGGTCTTCTATGTAATAATCCTTCAGAGTTTATTAAACATGTAATTGATGTCATGAAAGAGAAGATATCTGCAAAACTTAAGGCGAGTACAATTCCTGGATCTGGGGCGGTACGAATTGCCATGGAGCAGACACTTGATATAATGAAGACACAAGCAGGGCTTGTTGCTGCCCCTCTACAGATTGCTCTTGCAACACCACCAGCAATTGCTGCATGTAAGGCTGGACAAAGTGACACTGTCATGACTGTTCTTAAACAGGCAATTGATACAAGCTTTACAAAGATTTGTGGAGAAGCAGCGGCAAAGGCTATTAAGCAGGAGAATGCTGCTGCGGCGCAATCTGTTGTTACACAACCTGTTGTTGCACAGCCTGTTATAGCACAGCCTATGCCTGTAGCACAGCCTATGCCTGTAGCACAGCCTATGATGCAACAGCCTATGATGCAACAGCCTATGATGCAACAGCCTATGATGCAACAGCCTATGATGCAACAGCCTATGATGCAACAGCCTATGATGCAGCAACCTATGATGCAACAACCTATGATGCAACAGCCTATGATGCAACAGCCTATGATGTCACAACCTATGATGCAACAGCCTATGTTGCAACCACAAATGATGTCACAACCGATGCCCATGGCGGCCGCAGCAGCAGGTGGAAAACGCAGACGCTATCATAGAAAGACACGCAAAGGTCGCAAGGCCAAGAAGGCACGCAAAGCGAGCAAAAGCCGACGCACAAATTTGAAAGCCTAAGGGTGGGTATCCATGTAGTAGAAGAAACATCATTAAACCATGGCTGACCAATATAAGAAGCATACTCATCGTGAGCACATCCTTGAACTTCCTGATACGTATATCGGAAGCACAGAGACTGTCGATGAGACTCGTTGGGTCTATGATGATGCATCCAAGAAGATGGTACATCGCACCCTACGCTTCAATCCTGGCCTCTACAAGATTTTCGATGAGGTTGTTGTCAATGCACGAGATGCTCTTGTTCGCAGTACAACGGAGAAGGGCAAGACACCTATCAAGCGTATTGATATCACTTGTGGACTCGTAGAGGGCGTCTTCACGGTGACCGTTGAAAACGACGGCGATGGCATTCCCATTGAGATGCATGCAACTGAGAAGGTCTATGCTCCTGAACTCATCTTTGGTCACCTGCTAACCTCAGGTAACTACAACAAGGAGGAGGAGAAGATTGTCGGTGGCAAGAACGGCTATGGTGCAAAGTTGGCAAATATCTTCAGTACGAAGTTCACGGTCAGTACTCGTAGCCCTGCCTATGAGTCAACCTATACGCAGACATGGCGTAAGAACATGAGTGTCTGCGAGAAGGCTTCAATTAAGAAGGCGAAGGCGACGAAGGGCTTTGTCACTGTGACCTTCTGTCCTGATCTGGCACGCTTCCATGGTGTTGGCACTGAAGGTGACATTATCGACGACATGAAGACAGTTCTTCACACTCGCGCAATTGAGGTCGCTGCCATGGCTGGAAAGGATGTAAAGGTGGCGTATAATGGCACCGTCGTTGAGACGAACACCTTCGAGAAGTTTGTTCGCCTCTTCCTGCGCGACAATGCATCCGTTGCCTATGAGCGCTGTGGTCCTCGTTGGGAAGTCGCTGCGGTCATTACTCGCACACTCTTCAGTGATGACCAGGGCACACCTGAGGACCGTCACATCAGTTTCGCAAATGGCATCAATACTCGTAAGGGCGGAAAGCATGTTGACTCTGTTCAGCGTCATCTGCTCGGTGACATCTGTGAACTGGCTTCCAAGAAGCGCAAGCTTGACATCAAGCCTGCACAGCTCAAGGATGCAGTGACACTCTTTGTCAATGCGACCATTGTAAATCCCTCCTTTGATTCGCAGACAAAGGAGACGCTCACTACGCCTGCTGGCAAGTTTGGCAGCACACCGACCTATGGTGGCAAGTTGACCGATGGCCTCGTCAAGGCCGGTGTTCTCGATGAGGCGCAGGCCATTCTGGATGCCAAGTTGGCCCGTGATGCTAAGAAGACGGATGGAGCCAAGAAGCGGACACTCCGTGGTCTACCAAAGTTGGAGGATGCTCTCTGGGCCGGTACGAACAAGTCGGCCGAGTGCACCTTGATTCTTACGGAGGGAGATTCAGCCGCCACGAGTGCCATCACTGGCCTCAAGGTGGTCGGTCGTGAGAAGTGGGGCGTCTTTCCTCTCAAGGGTAAGATGCTCAATGTAAAGGATATCTCCATGGACAAGTTCAACAAAAACGAAGAACTCACCTCAATTAAGAAAATTCTGGGCCTGGAGCAAGGCAAGAAGTACACGAGTATGAAAGAGTTGCGCTATGGTCGCGTCATGGTGATGGCGGACCAGGATGATGACGGTTCTCACATCAAGGGCCTTCTCATGAATCTCTTCCATACTGAATGGCAGGAGCTCATGAAGCTCGGATTCATCTGCTCTCTTGCAACTCCGCTGCTTAAGGCGAGCAAGCGTGGTGAAGTGCGCTCCTTCTACAATCAGACGGAGTTCGACTCCTGGAAGGAGAGTCAGGGTGATGCAAGTCTCAAGGGCTGGACTCTAAAGTATTATAAGGGACTGGGCACCTCCACGCCTGCAGAGGCGCGTGAGTGGTTTGAGAATCTTCATGAGATTAAGTACACATGGGACCAGGAGTCAGATGATAGTTTCTCGCTGGCTTTCAGCAAGAAGCGTGCAGATGACCGCAAGCGCTGGTTGGCGACCTATGATCCTAAGCGTGTTCTTCAGATTACTGGAGGTGTTCAGATTCCCTACACGAAGTTCATCAATGATGAACTGATTCACTTCAGTAATGCAGATAACATTCGAAGCTTGCCGCATCTGATGGACGGCCTGAAGCCGTCACAGCGCAAGATTCTGTTCGGCTGTTTCAAGCGTGGCCTCAAGGCGGAGGTGCGTGTTGCACAGCTTGCAGGCTATGTGTCAGAGCATGCCGCCTACCATCACGGTGAGGCCTCTCTGACTTCGACGATTGTAGGGATGGCGCAGACCTTCGTCGGTTCGAATAATATTAACTTGCTGACTCCTGTAGGTCAGTTTGGTTCTCGACTCATGGGTGGTAAGGACGCGGCCTCTGCCAGGTATATTCATACGCACATGGAGCCTATTATGGAGACCCTGTTCCGCAAGGAGGACCAGGCGATTCTGAATCATATTGACGATGATGGTCTCATTGTCGAGCCTGAGACCTATCTGCCCGTTGTTCCGCTGCTCGCAATTAATGGTTGCGTAGGCATTGGTACTGGGTTCAGTACGGATATTCCTCCTCACAATCCTGATGAAGTAATTGCGCTTATGCGCGAGCGTCTGGCTGGAACGCGTGAGACTCTAGAGGGACTTGAACTGAAACCGTGGTGGTTTGGGTTCCGTGGACCAGTTGCCAAGACGAGTGATGCCACCTATGTCACTCGGGGGCTCTATACCTTTGATGATGCAAAGCGTGCAGTGACGATTGATGAACTGCCTGTTGGTGTATGGACGAAGGACTACAAGGTGTTCCTAGATGAGATGCTGACGGCTGAGCCCAAGGAGGGTGCTAAGCAGGTACTCAAGAGTTTTGATGACCTCTATAACGACGTAGAGGTGAAGTTTGTGCTCTATCTGGATGCCGATTACTATGAGGATGCAAAGGCGGACAGCGATGAGTTTGAGAAGCGCTTCAAGTTGTCGAGCAGTTGGAAGACCTCGAATATGGTCTGCTTTGACAGTTCTCTCCAAATCTGTCGCTACACGACGATTGGTGACCTTCTGGAGTCATACTTTGACCCGAGGCTTGGTGCCTATGAGACACGCCGTCACAAGGAGATGGAGCGACTTGCAGCAGAGGTCTGTGAGGCGGATGCAAAGGCGCGATTCCTGCGCGCAGTCCTGGAGGACTCCATGGAACTCCGTCGGGCAACTGACCAAGAAATCGTCGCAGCGATGCAGGATCATGAACTCCCGCCACTCTCCGCGCCTGAGAATCCCGATTCTGTAGATGCATATGAGTATCTCCTACGGATGCGCATGGACCGCGTCAAGGCGTCTGCGGTGAAGGAGCAGGAGGATGCAGTTGCGCGTGCTCAGGACCTGCTGAATAAGCTTGAGGCTACGACTGCGTCTGAACTGTGGCTTGAGGATCTGCAGGCTTTTGAGCAAAGCTGGCAGAAGCACAAGGTGGCCCGTGGTTCAGAGAAGAAGACGGTTGTGATTAAGAAGAAGGCAGCGGGTCGCTAGACATACAAATATCTTACATAAACTGACCCAGCGGCAGTGTACGAGTCCCCGCACGGCTCAGATTGGGCGGCTGCGCTAAAGGCACCGGAAGATGACTGATATCGTCAATGTAATATACATAATGGTCCACTGCACTGAGTACATGCGGTACAGACCAATCAAGTACTTTTTGATTGAGATCGGCAATCTGGCCCGCAATATCCGTAGATAAGTTACGGCTGTACTGATAATAGATTCCTCGCATAATCATTTTTAATTCATCTACAGACTGATCATCAATGACATATCCCTTCGGCTGACTCCGATTGAAGACATCGCGGCGAATGCCATTTTGAATGACTTTCATATTGTCTGCAGAAAAAAAGAGTTTGCTTACAGGTGTTGTTTCCCAGTTACCACGAAGCATATCTGTCTCAAAATTCGGCTCACTGGTGGTTTGGTATTTATATCCAGGAAAGTCGGAGGGCGCCGAGCCACCGGCGGAACTCTTCGGGTCCATGCTCACGCGCCCATTTTGACCACTGCGATTGTAGGTTGTTAACGGCAATTCAAAATCCGGTGGATTCATCCCAGACATTCTTCTACCTTAGGTTTTTTTTTCTATTCTGTAAATATAACAAATGAGCTATCCTGGTGTCAGTGGTGTTAAGCAGAATGGTCGTGATATGGGTTACTTCATGCCCGTCTCCTCCCTCCAGGGCATTGTGTATGCGATCACCTACGGCGCTGGTGCGGGCGGCACGTATGTGGCGAGTTCCATGCCCTCCCCTGTAGCGTGGTGCCTGCCTAGCGTAGCCCCGTATGCAACGACTGGCAACCCTTACCTCTCCTCCATCAGCGGCGCCGGTCAGGGTATCCTGAAGGATATGGGCAAGACGGTGGTGTCTGCGGGCCGTACCTTCCGCAAGGTGCAGCTCGTTGTGAACAACAGCCAGCGTGCTGCTATTAACTATGCGCTCTCCACCAACGGTGTTGCGGGCCAGAACACATACCAGGCTGCGGGTAATACGGGCACGGCCGTTCAGGACTTCCTCACCGGCTTCATTGAGTTCGGCTTCGATGGCACGGGTCCGTCGGCTCCGGTTGTCCAGTATGGTCGGTAAAGAGTTTCATATGGATATTTTAAATCTCCGTTATGAAAACTAAAATTCTTCCGGCTTCGTTTTTTTTCTAAAGGTCTAATATAAAATGACATCTCTTCTCACTGGAGTTAAGCAGACGAATTCGGACCTCGGTTATTTCATGCCTGTCTCCTCCCTGCAGGGCATTGTGTATGCGATCACCTACGGCAGCGGCGCGGGTGGCTCTTTCCAGCAGGGTGGCTTCAACACTGCGGGCACGGCGACGGTTCAGCAGGCTGCGTGGGCCCTGCCGAGTGTAGCCCCGTATGCGACCAACGGCAACCCTTACCTCTCTTCCATCAACCAGGCGGGCGCGGGTCTGCTGAAGGATATGGGCAAGACGGTGGTCTCTGCGGGCCGCACCTTCCGCAAGGTGCAGCTCGTTGTGAACAACAGCCAGCGTAACGGCGCGAACTTTGCGCTCTCCACGAACGGTGTTGCGGGTGTCAACACCTACCAGGCGGCGGGCAACACGGGCTCCGCGGTCCAGGACTTCCTCACGGGCTACATCGAGCTCGGCTTCGAGGGTACGGGCCCGTCTGCGCCGGTCGTCCCGTATGGCCGGTAAATATATACCTTTTCACACGGCTATTTTTTTATCCACTGTGAAAAATAGGATGGACCTTGGGATTGATTTCAGTCTTATCATTTACATATTGGTTGGCGCGCTTGTGGGTCTAGGCGTACCCTATTATTTCATGCAGACCGGCAAATTCTACGCAGGAGCAGGCTTCTTACTTGCGGCTCTTGCAACCCTGATCTTCTTTGGTCTCCGCTGGTTCAGCGGACTTCGTCTGAATACGAGCTTCTTTGGAGCCACATCGACTACACAGAGTTGGCCTCCCCAGATTAACTATTGTCCGGATTTCCTCAGTTTGAAGCAAGTGGGTACAAACTACTATTGCGTAGATGCAATGGGTGTGAGCAAGTTTCCTCGCTTCACTGACACAAGTGCAGTAGATACAAGTCAGCCTGGAAATTATCTTCCTCTAACGAGCACAAATACAGCGACACTCTATCAGCCTCTGCTAATGGCGTCATCGCTCACATGGGAGGGCATCTATGACGGTGTTTCAGCGGCGAATATCAAGCCTCCTTTCCCCACCTTTTAAAACGGTCTAAGAGGAACACTAGAGGTAGTCTAGAATGCAGACAAAAGATGTATGTCTACATCCCGACCTAGAAGCAAAGCTTCATGCCTGGATTGAGAAACGCCCCACTGCGGCTGCGCTCTTGTATGGAGCCCCTGGTGTTGGAAAAACAACACTGACCTACCGCCTCTTTCATGCAAATGGACTCAAAGTCGTTGAGTTCAATGCGAGTCACACACGCTCGGGTACATCGTTTCGTAAGACGATTCTGCCACTCTTGTGCCAGGGTGGTGTACTCGAGCAGATGAGTACTGGAAAGAAGGGTGGAATTGGTGTTCTACTCGATGAAATTGATGGACTGAGTTCGGGAGAAAAGGGTGGGCTTTCTGAATTGACCACTTATCTACGAGGATGGACGCAGGCGAATCCTGGGAATCCGCTGATTTTGATTAGCAATAGTCTTGAGAATCGGTCGCTCCTACAAATCTCCAAACTCTGTACGACCTTCGAAGTCGGGCCTGCACCGCGTGGAATTGTAGAGAAGTGGCTTCAGTGTTCGCTTCCACCGAGTTGGGAGAAGGGGAGTGAACTATCAGGAGACCTTCGTGCGCTGAAACGCTATGTGGCCGGCCTTGAAGAGGAGACTGAACTCAGTGATTATCCTGAAGGTGTCTTGCCTATTGCGTGGTGGTGTCTCTGGAATCCGTGGCACAGTTGGATTGAACTCGATATTGAGAACAATGAAGGGAATCTGGCTGGACTCGTGGCGGCGGAGAATCTTCCTGAGCGGCTCTTTGCGACTGGACGTGACCGTGGGGAACTCTGGAAGACCTATGTGGAACTGTTTGATTCTCTTGCAGAGTCGGACCGTGCAGACTACTGGGCCTTCTTCTACCAGTGTTGGAATCTGCTGCCGTTTTCTCATGCGCTGAAACTCAAGAACTTGGGACTTCACTTAACGGAGCGGTATCCTACGGCAGCGGATGCAGTTGTACCCGAGGCGAGTGGAATGCGCTATACTTCCGTACTGACACGGCAATCTGGAATGTTTAATGCCTGGAAACTCTTATGTGAACTCTCAGATTCACGCGACTTACCGATTCGACTGAGTTCCATGGGAGCCGATCTGGAGTTACTTCTAGGAGAAGGTCTCAAGATTGACAGAAAGCGGCGATTGAATAATTTACGATTTAATATGGCAACTGCCGATACACTGTTGCAGGGGCGACCGGTTTAGAGTCCAATTTGTATAAAGGGTACATATTTGACTCGATTAAGAGTTGAATTATAAAATAGATAGTGCGCCATAATTATCTCTTCGCCATTTATCTCAATCGTCTCTCCATATTTCTTTGCATTAATATACACATCTGTAGTATTCAATACACGCTCCATATTATCATACATTGCAAACCAATCAAGAAAGGTAGTTTGAGGAGCCATAATAAATGTATCAGGCAAAATACATCGTTGCGGATAGTTTTTTCCTGCTACATATGTGTACGAGAGGTCAATGTCACTGAGTTTGAAATCAAGGGTACCTCCATAATCAAATCGTGTCATAATAATTGTATTGTAATATGCCTTATTTGTAAGAATATGTTGATTGAGTAGATTACGAACAGCTGATCTAGAATACATCTGTGAGAAAATATTATTCATGTTTTCCTTTTTCTTTGGACTCACTGTATTTTTATAGGCGAGAGTTGTTTCAAATTGCTGAGGGGAGAAGTCTGTTTTCTGTGTTTCGTAGATATGAGCAACAGGTTTATAGAGTTCAAATAGATTGCTTTGTATATTCTTATCAGGAATTAATTCTTGAATGGGAATTTTTCTTGTGCTTTGACTTGCATAAATACGACCTGGCTCAAGTATCCATGCATGATAAAAAATATCGACCGTAGTATTCTCTTGTTTTTTTATAAAGTTCGTAAGTACTTCATATCCTTTTTTATAATTTCGCGGTTGACCAAAAAGACAGATGGCGAGGCGCATTACTTTCTGGGTGTTTTTTGTTTTGGGTGGAGGCCGCGAGCTTTCAGCTCCGTACCTCCCAGCGGAGCAGATCTGGTGAGAAATTTTTAAGTCCGCACTTCGTCAGGATGCACCAACTTTACAAAGTTCAACGGACTTGTCCGCCCCATTCTGTACGCACGCCCCAGAATCTGCTTCTCCTCCTCCGTTGTCATAGCATGCCATAACACCACATAGGTCGCCGATGTGATATTCAGACCGGCCCCTGCGTGATTCGAGTTTAGTAATAAGACTCGTGACTCACCTGAATCAAACTTGTGTAATACACTATTTACAACATCCTTATTACCCTTTACAGTCTCCACTGTAATCCGCTCGGCCTCCAGGCTCTCTTGCATCATTCTAAAAGGGTTTTCATAACGACTAAAGACAAGAAACCGGTCATTCGGCTTCGACCGAATTAGATTCAGTAGCGCATCAATCTTCTTGGGCGGAGTGGGTGCGACAGCCGCAGCGGGCTTCGGTGCAGCAACTTTCTCTGAAACACCCTGTAACGCACCGACCTGTATGGGCGACCGACACATTGGACATCCCTGAATACGGCTCAAGCTCATGAGAATACATCCACCACAGAAGATGCGCGAGCAGCACGGTGTTAGCACTGCATCATTCGGTTCATCAAAACAGATTGCGCAAATCTCCTTTTTATAATTTTCAATGCGCTGCTTGATACTCTCAATCTGCTCCTTGAGACCATTGATTTTACTCTGTAGATTTGCCAGCGCCTGCTCCTTCACCTGCGGCGATGCGTACTCCTCCTCTGACTTGAATACATAGAGACGCTCGAGGCGCTTGAGTTCCTTCTGACGATGCTCTGTAACGGCCTGAATGAGATTCATCGGTGAATCAGACGGAACACCCAGTGCAGTCAGCGCCGATGTAATATCCCCTGCATTCAGAAGATTCTGTATATTCGTAGGAATTGCGCTCGATAAAATTCTCTGTGCAACGGTCGGCTCACAGAGAATGGTCTGTGTAAAGAGTGGAGGCAGTGAAATCGATTCCTGAATAAAAGAATCGCGGCATCGAAGTACGACGTGTGAACGAAATGGATGATGATTTCGTAGATAATCGCGTAGATAGAGTCCTGACCGCGAAGTATAGCGTGAAAAAAATCCGCGACCTGTCACAAGCGCCTCCGCAAACTGCGCCTGAAATGACGGATCATATTGATTAAAGTCTGGACGCTGCATAATTCGCTGTACATGTTGATTTGAAAGCCATACACGCTCATTCTCAAAGACTAGATTTGGCCATGTTGCTGAAATAAACCAGATAAAATTTCCCGTAGGAAAGGTGTGTGTACTTGGAACATAAATACTATCAGCTTCGTCTATGTAGATTCGAGAAAAATACACTTTATTATGTACCTCCTCTAAAAGTTTTCCGAGTAGAGTATTACTTACAAGTACAAAATCCGACTCCATCATTTTCTTAACCAATGTCTTCGAATCAAGTGAACGCTTACTGCGTACATAAAATGGCTCTAGAGTTGTCTGTTTTGTAACATACTCTTCCCATTGTCTAAATAATGTATGAGGCACTACAAGAAGTGCAGGTGAATTCGATAAATCACTGTAGACTCTTGTTTTAAGACTATAGAGATTGGGTGTTGATTCATCATTCAGAGATTTATAGGAGACTGGAGGAGGGCTGTTCCGCTTACTCGCAATATGTCCAAGCACCATAAGAGACTTACCTACACCAACAGAATCACCCAGAATCGCATAGCGACTGAAGAGCGTTTCACCCGAAATATCAAGTCCTTTTTGTAGTGAAGTTTCAAGACTATTCATTTTATATATAATTGCACGCTGGTGCGCACGAAGAGAGAAGCGGATACTTGATGGTTGGTCAATCATAGGTGATTCCGAAGTACAGCCATTTACAAACGGTCGATTGTATACATCTGTAAATACATCGGCGTTATGTATCATTTAACTAAAGAGCGTTTTGGATGTAACTTTAGGCATTCGCAAAAAAAGCGCGCATTTCAGAATCTTTTATAAAGTCTTTAATCTTGTAACTCGTCTTCGTAATAAACGGATTCTTTCCAACATCCTCGCGCATCTTCTTCTTATCAAATGTATTTTCACTGTGGCTCATCACAAGCATGACCTTAAAGGGGTCGAGTTGAATCATCTTGTGCTTATACCCTTCAAGAAAGGATTGCTCCTCTGCATGCGTAACAGTATCATCATATCGATGAGAATTTGAATATGACTTTCGCCAGGCCATTGTGCCATTCGTTGCATGATTCGGATTATAGGGACCGAGTTTATAAATCTCCTTTACATCTGAATAGTACATATAGACCTCTGAAGTTCCTGCAAGTTGCACCTCCTTATTATTTGCAAAACGCATCACTACATGACTTACGCGTTCAGGTGGATAGTAATCATCATCATCCATGGCGACAATAATGGAACCTATTGCCTCATCATTCAGGCGATTGCGCTTTTCACCAATTGTCAGTTTCTCATCAAGAGGAATATACCGAATATTAGGAATTCTCTTGGCCGCTGCATCAAATAAGTCCTTCACTTTGTCTTGTCCATCATCAAGAATAATCCATTCCATGTTTTCTTTCTTGTAGTTCTGACTTTCATAGCATTTGATAAGATATGGAATAAATCGCCTTCTGTTGTAAGTCGGTGTAATCACACTTACAATAATAGGAGCCATTTCTAAGTAGATATTCGCCATTCGGGTTTAACCTATGGATTTTTGCGCTGCAATCGCAGCCACTGCAGCAGCAGCATAGTCTTCATGGGCTTTTTTGATTAAAGGGAGCTCCTTGTACCAGACAAGTTGTTCGAAAAAAGAGTCCTTCTTCACTTCATCTGGATTGTAAGGATAGAGTGGAAATAAATAGGCCCCCATAAAGGGAGGATGATTTGTATAGGAGCGATAGATGTAGTAGGGGAGTACAAGAAACCAAAGCATCACAGCGTAAATAAAATAGAGGACACGAATCGATACAGAATGAACTAACGAATCGTTCGTAATAAGAGAACCCGCATAGAGGCCAATAACTAAATAGAGCATTGTAACAATACCTGATATCGTCTGGTCCCAGATTTTCTGCTTTACGCGTGCTGCACTGAACTCTGATTCCTCCTGTTTCTCCTTTTCAGCTTTGGCTGCTGCTGCGCTAGCAATTAATTTATCAAGATTGCCCGAAGATGTAATAAGGGCTTCTTCTGCTTGGGCTTGTATCTTTTGAATCGCAGCAGGCTCATTTAGAATAGACGCCGCACTTTTTACAATGGTTTCAATCTGTTCCTGAAGTGTCTCAGGGGGTGAATTTAAATTCTTGGTATACCAGACTTGATTTTGGTCGAGCACTTTTTGGAATTGTGCCGCTTTATCTGCAGAGACTAGATTCTGATTCTGGAGTTGAAGAAGTGTATAGTTCCAAACTTTAAGTGCATTATAAAAAACACGACGTATTCTATCAGCATTTACTTCTGCTACCAAAGCATCACTATATATTTGGATCTCTGCATAGATTGTGTCTGACAATGCAGTTGGATTATTTTTTAACCAGAGTACTTCCTTATCAATAACACCCTGTAGTAATGTAGTTCCTTCGGGTGTAAGGTTTCCAGCGGTACTTTCTTTTTTAATCTCTTTTTGAGTTTTTGTAAGATTTTCACGATATGTATCACGAATCTTTGCTCCCTCTTTTTGGTCCGCTGCCTTTTGACGCTGAACATCGGGGTTATATGTAAGATTATCGAACAATTGACTTGCTCCTTGCCCCATCCTATTTATAGAGCATACTTCAGTCCACCCATGCCTGCCGCGAACTCTACAAAGTTGATGGATTCAACATAGATGGTCAAATCATATACATAGGTTGTATTTGGCGGCAGTGTATACGGACTGATCTCAACTTGAAAGACACGGATGCGACTGGTATTCAAGGAGCCTGAAGGTTGGTGGTCTGGACTGTGAAGACAGAAACTGTAGATTGGTAGCACTTCGCCAGGGTCACCGTTTGTATATTTATAGGGAACGACCTTTGTAAAGTAGTCAATCGGTTTCATCTCCTGAATTTCATTACCATCACAGAGAACTCGTAGACTCTGTATAATCTGGAGTTGTGCAAATTGAATGAGTACACCTGATGAATAGGCTTGTGTCAAGAGAGGCACAGCATTTGGTGGAGGTAGATACGGCGTTGATGGATAATTCCACCAATTGGTCCAATTTGCAAAGTCATTGCGATACTGAAGTGTATCTGAACGGCGATTAATAAAGAGTAAGCGTTCTACTGGATTATGTGTTTCGAGGTCTAGAATCTGGCGAGTGTAGAGGGCTGGAAAGGGATACCACGTGACTTGATGTAGAAGATAGGATAGAGGTGTCGATGCAAATAGATTGCGCTCCTGCTCAGGAAGATAAATATAGGTTGTCTCAATTGTAGGTTGAAGGCTCCATGTATTGAGCGCAGGCACAACTGCACCAATATCGGTTAAAAAGGCATTAAGTTGTCCACTCATATCTACAACCGTCGTGTAATCCGGAAGATTTGAGCGCAGATTCGTTACAGATGCAGTTGTCTGAACTCCAGGAGCCACGCGGAATCCTGATGCGTCAAGAACAGTATAGAGTTGATTAATTGGATTTAGTGTGAGCTGAACTTCGCATTCATGATACTGAAGACCTACAAGTGGAAGAGCAGAACCAGTATTCTGTGTAAACCAGAACGGCAGTGGAACACGAATGGTCTGTCCAAAAATGGATGGGCGGTTGAATTGTGAACCGAGAGGTCTTGTCGGGTCAATAAGTACATTCGGGTAGCCGGTCTGATTTGTACCGCCCGCATAAATACCATTTGCTGGGTCAACAAGTTCTGCTACATTACCAACAAGCCGCTCCCATTTTGCATATTCATCTCTTTGAATATCGGCAAGTGCTCTTGCAAGAAGATAAGAGCCATCAAACTCCTGGATTTTCTGGCCACCAATGAAGACCGCTGCATTTTGAATGAGCGCGCACCCGATGTATTTTGACCATTGAAACTCATATTGAAAATTACGAACTCGTGGAGAGATATATTTACTATAGATATCAGGAAGTTTAAAAGAAAAATAGAGGTCGCTTACCAAGTCGGCTACACGAGGAATCTTGAAACGAACTTTAATGGGTTGGTCGAAAAAGAGTTGGTCGGGACCATCCATTTGTGCAGAGACACTCTCCATTGAAAAGTGTGAATAGCGGCGAAAGACCTTGTAAAAATAGGTCATATCCGGATTTCCACTGAGAATTACATTTTGAGAGCCATAGGCTACAAGTGCTAATAGACCGCCTCCAGTCATTGCTTACCCTTCTATTTCGTGAGGCTTTAATATCGGGATTCTAAATCCCACTAGTAAAGTCTTTAAGATATAGGATTCTTTAGCTTGTATACCAAGAATCAACCAGAGCATTCTGCATGTAGGAACTCGCAGACTGTGTGCTCGGCATGTCAACCTGAGAACTCGGTCCCTGGTTTGCATTGGCCTGGATTTCAGCGAAGGAGAGTGCATATCTGTAGTGATAGAAACGGCTGAGTTGACCCGCCATTGTGCCTGTCACTATATAGTCCTCCTCAACACCCTGGAGATTGACTACCTTATTGCCAAGGGTTGTGTTGCTGTTGAACTTGCCCTGGCCAAAGATAATCAGATTCTGGTAGTTCTGATAAGGATAGGTCTTCTCCATGGGAATACGACCCTTCATATTTCCATTGATATAGACCTCAAGATTGTTTGCACGGAATACAATGGCCACATAGAACCACTTCTGTACGGGTACATTCTGAATGTCCACATAGCTGTACCATGCCTTGTAGGAGTTCATAAAGATACGGAGTGTGTTCTCATCTGAACGAACGAATACGGCCGGACCCAACAGCGGAAATGGTGTGGAGTAGCCCTTGTAGAAGACATGTTTGAGGCCATTACTTGAGTCAAAGGTCGCCGGGTCAATAAACAGGAAGAAACTGTAGGTGAATTCAACACCTGTAAATTCATTGTCTGACGGTAGCAGCATTTTACTGTTCGGATCACTGGGGTCCTGACGGACAACAATCGACTGACTGCTCATAATCGTATTCGGAACAATAACAGTCTTTGACATTGCATACTTGTAATATGTCTTTACGAGGGACTCAAAACTGAAAAAAATCAGAAATACCACTATACCCGCAATGAGTGCAAGAAGAATCTGTGGGACAAGTCCATTTCCAAATATGAAACTGCCACTGCTGGTGTTCAGGGGAGCCTCCATCACAATCTACAAACTGTAGATATTCATTTCCACGGACTACGCACAAAGGAGTGAACTTGATAAGTTGACTCCTATGTGTGAACTAAGAAGGATTCTTTATGATGTGACAGGTGCAGTCGGTGCGAGTTGACCAAAGAATGACTTGATTGCCGACCATAAATCACCTGATGAGCCGGAAGGACCGGCCATGTAGATACGATAGGTTTCATCCGGGGAAAGTGCGTAGTTATAGAAATTAACGCCTGACAGACTTCCAGTCCAGTCCGTCTTTACATGAGCACTTGCCGTTCCAATATCAGGGTTCAGAAGGAAGAAATAGAGCGGTGTTGTTGCAGAGCCATTCACATTGAACTGTCCCTTGAGTACACAGGAGCGTGAGAGACGGCCATCCATGTAGACATCGCACAGATTGTTGTTCAGTACAACAGTTACATTGACCCACCGACCAAATTCAACATTCTGCACATTGCACGGAGAGGCCGTGTCGCTGTCGGGGCTCGTTGTCATAAAATTGTTGAACACGAAACTCGGGCTGCTGCCATCATTTACATGAACATGGAGCGTATTTGTCTTACCACCCAGTGCGACAATGAGAGTGGAGGCATCATCTGTAGGGGATGTACCCAGATTCAGGATGTGGCGCTTATTTGTTGTATCACTTCCAGCGCCCGTTACATACATCCAGAAGCTAACTGTCATTTCACCACCCGTAAATACATATTGAGAGAGTTTTACATCATCTTGTGATGTACCAGGGTACTGAATGAGAGTCGTTGGAGAGGCAATCGGATTCGGAACAACTGAAGCCTTTACCTGAGTCTGGGTAACATTGAACATGTAATCATACATGTAATAGAGCAGAACACCTCCTACTACAAGTATCGCAATACCACCTACAAGTCTTCCTAGTGTACCTGCGGACGGTGTGGCGGGGGCAGCGTTCATTCTGTTTGAGCGAGGGTTTTAGTAGTCGGACTTCCACACAACAAGCGGATTACTGGGACGAACGGAGGGCCCTGAAAAACAATTGCCGGAGGGGCATAGATTGAGGTTTAATGAAGGAAAGAGTGAGTCATACGGCTCTCCAAGTGTATTTGTGTTGTTTGCATAATCGGAGGCAACTTCGGATGCGCTCATTGCAGTTGTCTTTGAAAGCAGATACGAGGCTCTGCCTGTAAAGGTTCCATCAGATAAAGCGAGCTTCGATGCAGTCGGCTTTGGAACATTGGTTGTTTTTAGTGAGGCTGCTAAGTGACCATTATAATAGACATCGTACTTAGAGCCCTCGTGCGAGAGTGTGAGCATCACCCACTTCTGTTGAGGAAAGGGTGGTAGTGCAAAGGTCTCAATATATAACTTGCCTGTCTGGTCGGTTGTCTGAATACAGACCTGTGTCTTGGGGAGCCCAGGACGAGATGCGTCAGGGGCCTGTAGGAGTTCAATCCAGAGAGAGGTGTCAAACTGTAGAAGCTTCGCAAATCCAGGATGTGCACATGTGCCTGCTGTAGTATCACAGATATCGAATGAATCTGTATTAGGATTGAAGTTTGCAGTGTTTGTGGTGGTATCATAGACAGACGCAGTACGAGGAAGTGACTGTATGTAATACATAATACGGAAACTTGAACTCTGATTCTTCAAGAAGTTTGTCACATAAGTGCCGTTGTTATTCACCTGGCCTGTCGAACCCTGATTGCCATCAAGAATCCATGGACCTGGATCAGAACTCGTTGTTATTTTGGGTGTAAAAAAAACGCTAAATGCATAAATTGTAATTATAATTACAAGGGCTGCGATGAACCAGATGATCATCTCTCTATTGAAGAGCAGGAGTTCCTATGCCACGCATTTCACCGGAAGAGACTACACGATCTGTTGTTCCTAGATTTCGTACGACTACATTGGCAGAATAGCGAGAGGGAACACTGAAAAGGGTATCTTTGTCCCCGCCCATCGGTATCTTTCCTCCAAAGGTTGTACTCGCGGCCCACTTGCCATTCAAGTAGAGTTCCATGATTGAATCACTCACAACGATACCTACACGGTATGGTACATTTGGTGTAATATCAGTGGATACATGAAGCCTGTTCGGTGTTCCAGTAGCTGTTGCGGCCACTGCCAGATAGACAATGATTTTTGAAGCGCCGGCATCATAGAAGGCAATGAGACACGGGTCAGACGGAACACCCTGTGTCGCATCATTGATATCATTAAATGTGCGTAGGGGTTGGACCATAGTTGCTGCAGTACCTGTTGGCATAGAAGTATTGGATGCTGTAATAGCACCTGCAATGGCTTGGACATCAGCTGCTGAGCAGGTTGAACCTTGAGGGAGAGCTCCTGTCGCAAGTGTAGTGGTTGCTGCAGTTGCTGAGCTTGCCGCTGCTGCAGCCGCCGAGGCAGCAGTTCCAGAGCCTGCAGTTGTCTTGTAGGCAAGTACATACTTCATGTTTGTATCGGCGGTAGGAATGGTTGCAATAACTTTGGTGTCAAAATAGAGACTGAAATTCTTTGTCGGAAGTGTCTTTGCTGCGGCACTATCTACAAACATTACTGCAGGATCTGAATCTGCCCAGGAATAGGTCCAATCGGATTGCGGTATATGAATGAGAGCATTTGGTGTCGAGCCAAAGTCAAAAATGGGATAGATTGTGTAGTTAACAATAACAACAACAAGTGCCACGATAAAGAGAACCATAAGCCCCCAGATAAGATACGGTGTTACAGATGCAATGAACCCTTCGCCCGTGTTTGCCGTAAAGGAGACAGACGGAGGCGCGATATAACGACTTGTCATCGCAAGAGCATTGCGAATCTTTTGAGCATAGTCTTCAGTACTCATTCCCCTTCTTCTTTATGATGTTTTCTTGTTTTCCCAGAAAACTTCGACTTCGGACCTTTCTTAGGGTCAAACTTGATGCGATTGTAGTATTTGCGGGTCTGTCCCTCATCGCATTGACGGAGTTTATCACGAAGATAGCAGACAAATGAGATTCGTGTGAAGTTCTTATTTGTTCCAAATGTTCCCGTGGTCGGATCATCCTTGTAGATATCAGGAAGTGCCTTATTCTTCTTGGCCTGCGCAGGTGTCTCTGAGAGTTCCGTATTACAGTGCCACTGGTGTACATCCATGGCTAAGAAATCACCTGTGCGGATGTTGAACCCGATACCGTATTGCGGAAAGAGTGTATATCCACCAGAATAGTCACCACGCTCAATCACAGAGAGATTGCCAAATCCCTCCATATAATCCCCAGCGTCACAGTGGAGAGCCGTGCGGAAATTACGATTCAGAGTGACTGAACTGAAGGCCGTATTCTCAATGCGATACATGGCCTTCTTTGAGGCAGCGGCGTGCTGTTTCTTGTGCGCATCGGGCACCAACTGCTTGAATTTATCATCAACCGCTTCAATGAACGGAATTCCGTGTCTGTACTGTTTGAAGAATCGCTGGGTGTAACTTGTGAGACGGCACGGAAGTCCCATAAAGGGCGTTTTTTCAAAGTAACCGAGAACACTGCTCATCACATTGTTGTTTACACGCATCTTACTGACCTTTCCATCCTGTATATACTTCGCCGACCACTTTGTGATTTCAGTAGGATTGCGCTTCTTCCAATAGGCGGATTTTGTATCAATAGGACCAGCTGCAGCGCCACGATTGCGACTGGCGGCGGCCGTTTGGTAGAATCCCTCCCAACCGATGCGAATTTCATCCGGTGTAAAAACATTTTTGCGAAATTTTGCCAGCAGACGTTTTTCACCCGTTTCAGGGTCCGTGCGATAGATATCGACGTCTTCAGATAAAATTGTCTTTACCTCTTTTTCGGTAAAATAGGTACCTTCGCGCGCTTTTATTTGGTCGTTTGTCATGACATCTTTAACATGAAGTTCCTTCACGCTTTTTTTAACAGGGTGCGTTTTTCCGGAAGGGATTTTGAGTCCCTCATAGATCTCTTCTGGAAATGAGTCACTCATTTACTTAGTGTACAGATAAACTACACCTGCAAAGGCGGCCACTGATGCGACCCCTACACCAAGTCCTTGTGCAAAAGAGCGATAGTCAATCTCTTCAAAATCGACGTGATTTATCGTTGGATTCTTTCCACGGGCACCAAGGCGGCGATAGAACTGAATTGCATCATATTCTGAGAACTCAGGCTTTTTAAGAGATTTGTTCACTGCATTGTGAAGAGTCACTGTCCACTTGAATAAGTCCTCGCGTGAATCGAGATGGGGTGTTAGCGGATAGAGTTCAAGATGCTTTACAAAGTGTTCGCGGCAGATTGGGCACGGAATCATAACCCCAAGACTTTCATAAAACTCCTTTGCGGCCTTTTTCTGTGCGTAGGTCGGTTTGTTTGAATAGCCGAGGGCACTTATGTGAATGGTATGCCAGAAAAAAGGCCCCCAGACTTCGGGAGGTATTTTCATCTCTTTGCTTGCGTCAGATATTTATTTGTATTATATTTCCCCAGGTCTAAGGATTCAAGGCCTATCATACAATAAGTTGGTATGCGACAGGCGAGAGCAGGCTGTTCAAATTGTGGCGGAGGTCATGGATTTAGACAATGTATGGCCCCTATTACAAGCCATGGCATTATTGCAATTCGCGTACGAGGAGGATGGAACCCTTCAAAAGTTCTTGCCGAGCAAGATTCCGCCATTACAGGATTCGAGGGCGCGGGCCCGATTGAATATCTGCTGATTCAGAGACGCGATAGTCTCGGATTTGTAGAGATGATGCGTGGAAAGTACAGCCTTACAGATTATATCTACATTATTCGGCAATTAAAGGGAATGACTATGCGAGAACGGGAGCGGTTTGTGAAACTCCCCTTTCAGCAACTCTGGAATGAATTGTGGGGGGCAGACCATTCTCATACACAGTATCGGCAGGAGAAGGAGAGTAGCCGTTTGAAACTTGATGCCATTCGCGAACACGGTATTGTTAATGAAAATGGTGAGCGTGAAACACTTACTGATATATTTAGCAAGATTGGACCCGGTTGGGAAACGCCCGAATGGGGATTTCCGAAGGGACGGCGTGACCCTTATGAATCTGAGCGTGAGTGTGCGCTTCGTGAAATGTGGGAAGAGACGGGTTTACATGAGAAGGATGTTCAAATGATTGAGAATTTGGAGCCGATACAGGAGACTTTTTTTGGCTCAAATCATATTCACTACTGCCACAAGTATCGCATTGTCTATGTGAAGGAGAATGTGAAAGTTAGCTTTGAAAATGCAAATGAGCACATGAAACGCGAAATTGGCGACCTTGGATGGTTTCCACTTGATGTGGCCTTGACAAAGATTCGCGATGAGAATGTTGAAAAGAAGGAGGTACTTCTACGAGTCACAACCATTCTGCGCAATTATTGCCCTCTTGTGCTTGGCGCGGGCATTGTATAAGAAGTTTCAAGTCTCTTAGTAGATGGGTGATAATAGTCCAATTAGGGATGATGAGCCTGAAGAGGAGGTATTTTCTCAAGAAGAGGCTAAAGTAACTCCTGCCGCTGCTGCACAACCACCTCCTGCAGCTCCTGTGCAAGCACCTCCTGCCGCTGCTGCGCAATCACCTCCTGCAGCTCCTGCAGCTCCTGCAGCTCCTGTGCAACTACCTCCTGCTGCTCCTGTTGGTCCTGCGCAATCACCTCCTGTGAAACTACCTTCTAAATCTGCATCCCCAGCATCTGCGAGTTCTGTTCAAGAAAATGGAGAGGAGGAAGAAGGGGAAGAAGAAGAAGACGAAGAAGAAGACGAAGAAGAAGACGAAGAGGATTACAACTATATTAATGAAAATAATACACCACCTACATCTGCAAAACCCGCACCTCCTGCGCAACCTCCTCAACCCGCAGCTCCGCAACCCGCAGCTCCTGCGCAACCTCCTCAACCCGCAGCTCCGCAACCCGCACCTCCTGCGCAACCTCCTCAACCTGCACCTCCTCAACCCGCACCTCCTGCGCAACCTCCTCAACCTGTTGCTCCACTACCTCCAGTACAAAAACCTAAACGAAAGGGTATACAAATTAAAGAGACGCCACTTGTACAGGAATTTGACTCAGATGTTGATGAAGATAGTGAGGCAGAATCTGAAGTATCGCCACCCGATGAAGGAGAAAGTCCTCTTCCTCCTCTTCCTGACTTCAAAAAGCCTGAAGGGACTGAATGGGAGGACCAAGACGACTGGGAAAATCTGGCAGGCCTCTATCCTGATCTCGATGACCCACGCTTTATTGAGAAACTCATGGAAAAGCGCGAATTTGCCGAGGCCAAGCAACCAGATATTCAATCCCAGATTGATGCCGATGTAAATCCGTGCGATACGGAAAAGGACTTTGAACTCACACCTGTTCAGCGATTCGTCTCCACATTTCTCTCTCCATCTACACCGTACCAAGGAGTCCTTCTCTATCACGGTGTAGGTGTAGGTAAAACTTGTGCAGCCATCACAATCGCCGAAGGATATCTCGACCGCTATCCTCAAGATGAAGTCTATATTCTCGCCCCTCCAAACATTCAGCCCAACTTTGAAAAGACTATTTTTGATGCACAGAGAATGAGAATTGGAAAGGGTGAAGAGCAGAATACAATCAATTCCTGTACAGGTGATAAATATCTGAGCCTCACTGGTTCGCTTCTTGAACGCGATCCCAAGGTCATACAGAATCGTGTAAAGGACCTTGTAAAATCAAGATACAAGATTTACGGCTACATTGAGTTTGCTGGAGTTATTAAGAGAATCCTTGAGCGTTTTCGTCCTGACCAGGAGGAACTTGCAAATGAAGAGATTCGTAAAACCTTTAGCGGCAAAATGCTCATTATTGACGAGGCTCACAATCTACGCGACATGGTTGAAACTGAATCTGAGAATCTCGATGCGCCTGGAGGCGAAGGCGAAGTCAAGGATGCAAAGGCTGGAAAAATTCTGACAGGACCTCTAAAGCGTGTTCTAAGTGTTGCAGATGGACTTGTTCTTGTTCTCTTAACAGGTACACCTATGTTCAATAATCACAAGGAGATTATCTCTCTGCTAAATCTCTTACTAATCAATGATAAGGTTCCACAGTCTGACCATCTAACTGAAGCAATTTTTGACTCTAAATCTGGAATTTTAACGGTACCTGGCGCAGAAAAACTCGGCAAAGTGGCCCAGCGCTATGTGAGTTTCATGCGAGGTGAAAATCCTCTAAGTTTCCCTACGCGTCTGATGCCTATGGCCTATAAAGGTGGAGTTTTACCTACACTTGAAGGGTGGCCTATCGAGGCACCTAATGGAGAGTATTATGTAGCAAAGGACCGTGAAGGTCGTGATACAGAAGACCCTGATATTATTGAAGAGTTTGCGAAGAATAGTTTGCCCATTATTCCATGCGAGTTTGAAGGAGAGACCGCTGCCGATTACTTAGAACTTACAGAGAAACTCGGTAAAGACCTCGGTATTGCAACGCAAAATAAATTGATTCAAGCGGGCAATTTTATCTATCCTAAACTCTATGACGAGACTGTCCTTGCAGAGCGCATTGAGAAGGGTGGATTTGACCTTACTTTTGATAAGAGTGGTGAGGCACAGAAGGCACCTGGCCGCAGCCGAGCAAAGGATGGAATAATTCGCACACCAAATGTTCAGTATGAAAACCAAATAGACGACCAAGAGTGGTTACTCGAAGAGAATCTCGGTGAATTTAGTCCCAAAACAAAGTTCTTCCTTCAACAAGTGAGACATGCGAAGGGCTGTGCATTTATCTACAGTCGATTTGTACCTGTAGGTGCGCTAAGTATTGCGCTTGCTCTTGAGGCTAATGGATATACACTCTATGGCGCATTGCCTGGTCGTGGACTTCTGAAGGGGGGGGCCATTGGAAAACTCGGTCGTCAGTGCGCGATGTGTCCTGGGCGGGAAAAGGGGCACACGGGCCACCCGTTTGTCTCTGCCAAATATGTACTTCTCACAGGTGTTGCTGAACTCTCTCCAAGTAATGAGACTTCAATTCAGGCACAGAGACAGTCTGACAACAAGGACGGAAGTAAAATCAAGATTGTCATCGGTTCTCAAGTGGCGGGCGAAGGTATTGATTTGAAGTTTATCCGCGAGATTTATATCTTTGATAGTTGGTTTCACTTAAATAAGACAGAGCAGGTTGTGGGTCGTGGTATTCGTACCTGTAGTCACGCGCTGCTTCCTAAGGAGGAGCGCAATTGTACCGTCTATCTACTGGCAAATGCATTTAGTGGAGATGCCGCAGATCGTGAAACGGTTGATCTGTATACTTACCGAACGGCCGTTCAAAAGGCGATTCAGGTTGGTCGCGTATCGCGTGTTCTGAAGGAATACGGTGTGGACTGTAATCTGAATCGCGAAGCCATCAGTATAACAAAACTCACCGCAGTGCCCATGGTCGATAGTCAAGGCAATCGGCGGTCAACGCGCACGGTTGTGCGAAGTGACGGCACGAAAGTCGAGATTCCTCTACGAAATGATACACCCTTCAGCGCATTGTGTGACTGGATGGAACGCTGTGAGAGTTTTGAGTGTAAACCCTCTGTAGTTGTTGATGCAGATACTTCAACAGATAAGACATATACGGAATATTCTGCAAAATGGCGCGAGCACCAACTCATTCAGAAGATAAAGAATCTATTTAAAACAGAGGATGGTCATCAACAGGCATTTCTCTCTATTGAAGGACTTGAAGAGGCGCTCTTAGTGGATGATGTTCCCCAGAAGGCAATTTCAATGATGATTCATAATATCATACGGAATAACCTTATATTGCATTTGGAACTCTTTGGAAAGCAGGGACATATCATCTATAAAAATGGATACTTTCTCTTCCAGCCTGACCAACTCCACGATGAAATTATTCCACTTGCGCTGCGTGTAGCTCCTTTTCCACCGAAGCGCGACTCCTATGCAACTGTAGTTGATGAACCGGTTGAGGCTGCTGCCGCAGATGAGGCTGAGGCTGAGGAGGAGATACCTCCTCTCTGGGATGCTGTAGAGAAGTGGATTGAACATATGGAAGCGGGCAATGATAAGAAGGTGATTTTTGAAATTGAAAAAGGAAAGTACATTCCACCTAGATTTATTCTTACAGTTCTGAAGGAACTCTATTCGAACGATGATACTCTCATGAAGATTGTAAAAGAGAAACTCGGTATGGTAGGTTATTTGTATGAAAAGGTTAAAGATGATGAAAATTGGAAACCTCTATTTCTTCGCGCAGTAAAAGAGGTAATGTGGGATGAATTCCTCACAAGTTCAGAACAATTTAAGCTAGTAAGTGCTTGGAGGAATACTAAAGACTTTGAAACAAATAGACATCTTTTCCGCGACCAATATATTGAAAAGGATGACAACTGGCTCTTCCGATTTGTAGATCTTCACAGCGGTGAAATGAAATATCGCTGCGAGAAAGACAACTGTAACCCAGAGACAATTGAACAGTTGACAGAGGGGGACTCTATCGTTAAGATTAATTTTAATACAACCGCATATTCAAAAGATCTCGAGCATCTATTCTACGGATTTTTAGTGCCTAATGAATCAAGCCATATCTGTTTTAAAACGGCGCGTGCGGTGGCACCTGATGCAACCATGCCTGTTGGTAGCGAATGTTCATTGAGTTCAAATCGTAGCAAGAGAGACCCTCTACTTACTACACTTGCATCTGTAATTGAAACACTCCCTGATGGAATTGACCTTGGTCTTGATGAAGATAGCATTAAACCGATTCGCGGTGCCTTTAGCGGCTGTTTCTTACTCGATTTAGCTCTGCGCATCATGGACAAAAAAAGGATAATGAATAAGAGAAACGAAGTAAAACGCTTCTTCTATCGTAGCATTGAATCATATAAGGGTGGCCACTTGAAACTTGAAGAGAGAAAGAAGAAGTCAAAAAGCAGGAAAGCAGGGGAGGTCTAAAATTGATTAATACTTTCATTTACTAGGAAAGGTACTATGGAACTTGATATACAGTTTGAGACGAAAGTCACTCTGACTGCAAAGGATATGGGAAAGGATATTGAAAAGCTCGATGAACTTCTTACAAAGAAAATTAAGGAGCAGTACGAAGGGCGCTGCTCACGAAACGGCTATGTTCTTCCCAACTCGGTGCAGATGATTTCACGCAGTATGGGAATGGTCGAAAAGGGCCGTTACACTGGAGATATTCTCTTCTATGCCGAGGCGTCTGCGAAGGTTCTACAGCCTCCTGATGGAATTGTAATTGAGGGTACCGTAATTCGTCAGAATCGTATGGGTATGTACATTGATTACCAGGGAGCCATTCGTGTCATGGTGCCTCGTGATCTAAACATTGGTGATGTGGAGTTCAATGACAGCGTGAAGGTTGGAGATACGGTTCGCGTAGAGATTAAGAAGTCGCGCTATCAGGTCAATGATACGTCCATTCTCTCTGTTGGCATCTTTAAGGGAAAGGTGAAGGGTGCAGCAGGCGAGGTAGCTGCAGCTGCAGAGGAGAAGAAGGAGGAAGAGTTTACGGAGGTCGATGTGGATGCTGCTGAGGCGGAGGCGGATGCAGTTGCCACTGCAGAGGAGGAGGACGAGGAAGACAACGCGGAAGAAGAGGAGGAGGAAGACGAATCCAATTAATAGATGAGTAGTTCAGAAATCCCTACAGAATCAAAAGTCGCAAGTCTGCCCCAGGATGAATATGACCGGCGCCGAAAACTCTGGGAGGCCATTAAGATTCTGATAAAGTCCGAGCAGGAGGAACTCTTCCGCATCCTTAAGCGGAACGAAGTTGAATTCACTGAAAATACAAATGGTATTTTTTTCGATGTCGGCAAACTCTCCCAGACTATCGTTGCAGAGATTGAGAAGTTTCTTCAGTTTTGCCAGCAGAACCGTGTGAATTTCGAGCAGCGCGACAAGGAGATGGAGACTCTACGACAGGAAGTGTAAGGGTCTAAACTTAGAACGCAAATACTTGAAAGTAAGGATGGAATCACTACTTTCCAGTATCGAACAAAATCTAAATAAATCGAAGGTCCCCGAACTCATCTTAATGCCTGGAGAACAGACCTCCATGCCTGTGGATGAAACAACCCTCACCGAATACGGTATTCAGTGGGCACGCTTGAATCCTCCGGGTCCAGTTTCCCTCTGGCTCTGGTCAACAGACCCTGAATACCGCGCAGGAAGTGAAGTGCTTCGAAAGAAGATTCTGAGTGACCACATTGTTCGTCTTCAGGAGCGTGCCCAAACAGGCGAAGGATGTCGCCGTGGCACAAAGTCGAAGGTCTGTGATGCCCTCGGCACGAATGTTGAAAACGCCTCTGAAGAGAACTTTGAACTTCTTGAAGAGGCAGTCAGTGCACTCTGTGGAATCCAATGGGTTCGTATCCATGAAAATGAAAAGAAGGTCACCTTTGTTCCGAAGGATCTCCGACTCTGGACTGCTGAGAAGCCCATCCTCTGGTCTCGTGAGCGCTATCGTTCAGCAGGTGAACGAGGTATCACACTTGGTGGTCTCGGTAAGTGGATGAGTGACCGCGAAGATGCAAAGTGGCAGTGTGAGTATCCTATGGCGGAGGGAACTCTTGAAGTGATGAAACAGCAGTGGAAGGCGCTCGATGGAGGACTCCCTACAACCCGTAGTGAGTCAGGAAAAATCCTGAAGGAGGACTATGCGCGTGCACTTGGCCGTCTACAGGCGATTCGGCATCTGAATGGGCGTACTGGAGACGAGGTTAAAGTTTGAACTGTGTAGAAGTTCAGTACAAGCAGTAGGATTCAGATGGACTTGAGTAAAGATCAAGTCGACGGAGTAAAGGACATGCTCGAAAGATGGATGTCCAATCGCACCCACGAGCTAGAAGTCACATTTAGCAAGGAGGGTGGCATGGACGCCGATTCATTTCTTAAAATCATCCGCCGTCTGAAAGAAAAGGGGTTTGAAGAAGTAAATCCAAACAGTGACGAGAAGCTCAACATTCTCTGCGAATCGGGTCTTCGTTTTACCATGAATTCTTTCAATGATATTCAGGAATACTGTAATGACAATAAGTTAAATGATAAGGGTTGGCTTGCAATTGTAAAGAAGAAGATTGAGAAGCGTGGTCCTGAAGATAAGTTTCGTGATACGATTGATGTGAATGAATACGGTATTCGCATTAAGACTCGTGAGGAGCACGACCGCGGGAATAGTGATACAACCGAGCTGCACCAGGACGTCCAGAAAGCCTTTGAAGGATGGGCAAATCTCAACAAGGCGTTTCGTTTGATTAGGCGCTGGAGTTTCAAAAAAGGCGGTGTTCAGTTCGACCTCTCTATGGTGCGCTCAACGAGTTCAGGCCGTAATGGATTCAATTGGGTCAAGACATTCAATGAAGAGAAGTTTGCGCGTAATCCGCCGACCTATGAGATTGAAGTGGAGCTTCTACGCGAGGACCTGACAAAGGGTGAAATGGCCAAGGTGGATGCAAGTGGCTCTAGAGAGCAGCGTGATAAGGAGACAATGGGCGTCTACCTGAATCGGCTCATTGTAGGTGTTGGTGAAGTACTCCGTGGTATTCAGCAGAACTCAATTCTTATTCAGAGGTCCACAAAACGCTCCGTCATTTCAGAGTACCTTAAATGCGCCGAACTTCCCACAGCTACGCCTGAATTCCGTGGTGTCAAACCGCGCACACTTCTTCTTGAGCACATGCGTTCAGAGCGTACAACTGGACAGCCGAATATTCGTGACGGCTATAATGTAACAGATAAGGCGGATGGCCTTCGTGTACACGCCTTTGTTAATTCAGAGGGTGACCTCTACATGATTGATATGGCGCTTAATGTCTATGCAACTGGGCTCAGACAAAGAGCGTGTGCAAATTCTCTCCTTGACGGTGAATGGGTCACGCGGAGAAAGGGTGAGGAGAATACGACAGAGGATGGAGTCGTAGTGAAAAAGCCTGGCCGTTCAGCCAATCTGCTTCTGCTGTTTGATGTATACTACCTGAACAAAAGTAAAATCTGGAACCGCCCTTTCTATGAGAAACCTAAGGAGGGTAGGGTTGAGGAGGGGACTCGTCATGCGGCACTCGCAAAATTTATAGAGTCATGGGGTACTGAACCTGAGATCACTATCAAGGGATATGAAGGAAAGCGGAATCTTCTCTTGAATGTGAGTGCAAAGAAGTTCTTCTTCGGCTCGAAGGAGGATGAACTCTCTATCTTTAAAGTGATTAATGATGAGGCATTTCCTCACAATGAGGCGCGAGTCTATCATACAGACGGACTCATCTTCACTCCAAATGCGTTGCCCCTTCCTGCAAAGCCGAACTCAGCCTTCATGGAGCAACTCAAATGGAAGCCGGCGGATGAGAATACGATTGACTTCCTTGTGATGATTGAAAAGGAGTTCAATGAGGATAAGGTCCATTATGGAAAAAATTCTACCACGGACCTTGAGCCGCTATACGGATACAAGCGTCTTGTTCTCTATGTATCAAGTCGTGAGGATGAGATTATGAATGACCCTCGTAAGTCAGTACTGGCAAAACGGTGGATACAGGAGAAGGGAAAGCGCGGTGGCTATCGTGCCATTGAGTTCTCTCCCATGAACTACATTGATACACTTGCATCAACTTCATACCGCGAGCGTGAAGTAGATGATCTTCAGAATATGGATTATGTGACAAGTGAACTCGGCGAAATCATTCAAGATGGAAGCATTGTAGAGATGCGTTACGAGCCGAGTAATGAGCCTGGCTGGCGCTGGATTCCTATGCGTGTCCGCCACGATAAGACGGAAAAGTTTCGTAAGGCCGCAGGAGGTATTGGCAATGCGGTGAAGGGAACCATGAATGGCGAATTTGTTGCAAATGAGACCTGGAATAGTATCTATGAGCCCATTACGCCGTCTATGATTCGTAAGGGTACTGAAACACCTGAGGAGGCAGAGATTGAAGCACTTGTTAAGGCACGCACAAATATTCCACGCAAGATGGTCTATTCGGGCCAGCGGAAGATTACTGCGCTCAGTGAAACCTATATGCGCCCCATGCGCAATTTCCACAACGACTGGATTAAGTATCAGGTGCTTCTGAAGTCAGTGCTTGGTGGCGAGAAGAAAAAGAAGGTGCTTATTGACATGGCGTGTGGAAAGGGTGGTGATCTCCACAAGTGGGAGAAGTTGATGCCGCGCTTTGTGCTCGGTATTGATTACGCAATGATTGATATCTTGGATAAGAATAATGGAGCATATAATCGTATGCTGAAGGATATTCTGAAACTTGGTCGCGTAAATGTACCTGATATTGTCTTTGTGGCAGGTGATGTAACCATGCCGATTATTACAGGTGAGGCGGGTCGCACAGAGGAGGAGAAGAAGATGTTGCGAACTCTCTTTGGTCAGAATACAGGTGGTGGCGTTGCTCCCTATGTGGATGAAATGGCCGGTGTCTTACAAAACAAGGCGGATGTCATCTCGTGTATGTTTGCGCTTCACTACTTCTTCAAGGATAAGACGACCTTTGATGGATTTCTACGAAATGTAGGAGATTGTCTGAAGGTTGGTGGATATTTCGTAGGGTGCTGCTTTGATGGCGGTTCTGTCTTTGAGCTTCTGCGTGAAGTGAAGACAGGTGACTCGCATATTGGAAAGCAGGGTGAAGAGATCATCTGGACGATTCGTAAGGACTATGAGGATACGGAACTGCCCATAACGGACGACGGCTTTGGAAAGGCAATCACAGTGGAGTTTGCCTCCATTGGACTTCCTCACCAGGAGTATCTGATGCCGTGGGATCTTCTGGTGGCGAAGATGGACACAATTGGCTGTGAACTTGTAAAGGACCCCGTCAATGAACTCGGCCTGAAGGCTTCGACCAATCTCTTCTCGACGAGTTATGATATGGCAAAGGACCGCAAGTACGGTCTGGAGAAGTTTCCTGCCATTCAGCAATTTAGTTTCATGAATCGCTGGTTTATCTTCAAGCGTGTTACAGATGGAAAGGTGGTGGCTGCGAATGCGCCGAAGGCCCAAGGGGCCCCTGTTCTCCTCAAGCAGGGGAGTGCACCACGCCCTGGTGAGTCAGTTGGCGAGGACCTGGAGGAAGAAGGAGAAGACTTTGTCCAGTCAGTAAAGAAGGTTGAGCCACAGGCCACGTATGCACCAGGCCAGGTCGTCCAATTCTCAATTGAGGCGCCGATTACAAAAGATGATATTACACGTAAGTGGATATCTCTTATGATTCCTATCAATATCCCTGATGAAGAGGATACGAAGGCAGTCTATCCTACAATTGAGCACTTCCTTGCGGGTATGAAGTACAAGCACTTTTCGAACCAGCCTGAGAAGGCCGCACTCTTCCAGACCACGGGTTTCTATGCAACATCTGTTGCACCACTCAAGGTTGCTGCACAGACAAAAGCCAAGAAGTATTACGATTTGCTTAACGAGCAATTAACTCTAATCAAGAGGAACCTTGTAGCTGATAAGAAGACAGTGTTCAAGGAGAAAGCGGAGTCTGGACTTTTCTGGAAGGATGAAAAGATACGACTCCTGAAGTATGCCCTTGAACTCCGCTTGGAGAAGGATAAGGACTTCCAGGCAATGCTAAATAAAGTAAAGGGTGAACGTAAGTATCTCCTTTCAACAGGTGCAGTAGAGCCGGATTTCAATGGTGAATTTAAGCAACGTAAGATTCTAGGTGAGAATAAACTCGGCAAGGCGCTTATGGAACTTGTAGACTATACGGTCTAAGTAGAATGGAGTATATGAACACCTTAAAAGATTCAGTAGAGACTTCTGTTGCCTTAAAGATTTTTCCTTCTAAAGAATCTGCAAGTCGTGCACATATTTTTAATACTACGTTTACAGTTCTTGATAAGTCTCTATGGAATGACTTGCAGAATTTTAATCCTGACCGACTTTCAAGTACGCCCTATAAAAATAAGCCCCGAGGCGAAAATAATATGAAGTCGGTAAATTATCATAAGAAACAGATACAAAAATACGGCTATACATCGCCTATTTGGGTTGCAAAAAAAGGGAATATATATACTCTTCTGGATGGTGCACATCGCCTAGTGGCAACCTATTTAGCGGATAAATCGAAGATTCCTGCATTCATTGTTGACCTGTCCTAAAGATTGGTCTCTTAGATACTATAAGAAGAATGCCCGAAGACTGGCAAGTGCTCGCCACGAAGAATAAACATCCTCGTGACGATCATATCCGATTTTTTGAGCCCACGCACACCTATTACATTGACGGGAGTTCCACAAATGTCATCTCCTGTACTGGATTTCTCCACAATTTTTTCCCACATTTTGATCCGAAGGCGAGCATTGCTAAAATGATGCGCTCGCCGAAGTGGCCGCAGTCGAAGTATTTCGGAAAAACGGCGGAGGAGATTGAAAAGGGCTGGTCCGATTCCGGAAAAGAAGCGAGTGGTCTCGGAACAGCAATGCACTTGGCCATTGAACAATTTCTGAACGGTGCTCTGGATCGAATTGATCCGGCAGTGAAGGAGACACCCGAATGGCAATATTTTATGAATTTCTGGTCAGTCCACGGACATGACCTCGAGCCCTTTCGTATGGAATGGGAAGTGTGGTCGTCCGCACATCTTCTCTGCGGTAGTATCGACGGCGTCTTTCGACGCAAGTCCGACGGAAAGATTGTAATCTATGACTGGAAGCGCTCAAAGGAAATCAAGTCTACAAATGATTTTGAGCGCGGCTATCCGCCACTTGAGCATCTGCCAAATTGTAATTATTGGCACTATACTCTACAATTAAATACATATCGCTGGTTTCTTGAGACTCTCTATGGTCTTGAAGTCGGTGATTTGTATTTAGTAATTCTTCATCCAAACAACCCGAATTATCGCCGCATTCGTCTGAATCGTCTGGAGAAGGAGGTTCTCGATATGCTTGAATGTCGTACACGGGCCTTGAAGGCGGGTGCAAAGCAGACGATTCTTCTACCCATGCCCGATTGTCAGATGGATTAGAGTTCTGCAACTGCATTTTTGAGTGTTTCTGGAAGTGTTTCACGCAATAGGGGTGAAATAGGGTCGCCCTTCTTCACTAGGAAAGAATATGCACCGTCGATATAAAATACGACATATGCATACTCACTTGTAACTATGTATCCACGAGGTGTTTTATCGCCATCATTAAAGATGACAAAACCAGTTTCAGGTTTACCAAATAAATCAACTATCTCATTTACAATGTCTTCGTTTACAAAAGGCGCTTCTTTTTGCGGATCTGCAGTAAGTGCGTATTCAAGAATACCGTAACGAGCGTCATCTCCCTTTCGGTCTGTCTCAAAGGGAACAAGTTCATAGGTTTCATCATCGGCTTCTAGAAGATCGAGTACAAAGTCTGGCAGTTTGAAGACAGCAGTCTTGGCCACCACTTCAGCTCTGGCCTCCTGTCCGCGTGAAAACTCCTCAAAGAAATGAGGAATTTCAGGTGTCCTCTTTTTACAATCCATGTTCATTAGCTCGGCCCACTCAGATGTATCTTCAGGTACAATATATTGGTCAATCATTCGCACAGCTCCGCTGAGTTTGGAGAGTGTTCCAATACGACGGTTCCGCTCCTGTAGAATCTGCGCACGGCGACGAGGGAATCGTATGAGTTCCTCAATGAGCCGTAGTAAGAAGACTCTGCTCATATCCGTCTTATCCACATCGGGAAGCGCCTTCACATGGAGCAGGCATCGTTTTTGATCCGGTCGCCAGACGCACCGATTGGAGGCCGTGCAGTCGCCCTGTGTTAACTTTCTACAGTCAACACGAACGACAGAAGGCACTTTACTTTCAGGCTCATGCTCCGTATCAATGAACCGTTTCATCCGCTCACCCAGTAACAGCTGTAGAAGCTCGCGTTTCCTCCCCACCGATAGAGTATACCCGAGTTTCTGCGAAGGAGGCATAATAATCTCCTGAATCTTATTCTTCCAAGGAGTGCCCTCCTTTGATAAAAGCCAATTGCTGACTGAGAGGCGGAAATGCTGGAAAATCTCCTCGACTTCATTCTCCGTTTCAATCTCCTTTGTAATGGAGACTGTCTTCTTTTCACCTGTTTTTTTGTCACTTGCTGTCTCGGTCGGCCGTCCTATCTTCTCATTAATGGTCCACTCAAATTCAATCTCCTTCAAGTCATCGATTTTTCCTGGAATCTCATCCTCGCCCACATTGGCATCTGAGACAGGAATAAAGATACCATTTTCTAACTGTATGGCTTTAATGGCCTTTGTTCTTCCGTAGGGAAGACGAATAATTCGCTGCGGCTTATATCCAGGATAGTCGGCGAACTTCTCCTGATTCTCCTCGTAAAAGGACCAGGCAATCTCAACCGGTGCAGGTGTAAATCCCTCCCATCCGAAGTAAATAACAAGGCTATTTTGACTCTGCATGAATCCATCATCAATTACAGGAAATGCGACTTCATTGTCATCATCTATTTTCAATGTCACCGCCACAACATGATTGTAGACATCGCGGATAACACCTACAAAGGTTCCAACCTCGCTCAGAAGTCCTATTAATGCCGTCAATGTGGGAAGTGTATTTTCAGGGCTCGCTAATTGTTGAATTCCAGTGTAGACCGTGGGCTGTTCATTTGCACACTTTGTACGAAATGTTTGGATGGCTTCTACTACGGGAGCGGGCAACCGAGGAGACTGTGTATTCGTATTATTTACTCGCATTGTATGAATATGTCTGGCAAATCCATGGGCCTCCACTGAATTCTTCAAGAAGAAGAGCGGCTCCCAAATCTCCTCCCTATGAATTAAAAATCCAATGTCACACGACTCCATTGCTTCCGTTACGCCAAACGGAGGGCAGCGAATGGTGTAGTTTTTATCATCTGTCATCTCAATCACTACGAAGAGAATACCAGGTCGTTCTGTTCTGTTTCCTTTCTTATCAACAAGAGCAGGCATGAAAATATTCGGCTGTGCCAAGAGATGTGCAAACTGACGATACTCTTTCAGTTTTTTAGGATTATTCAGAAAATTCATGAAATTATCATAGGACTTCTTGATGCGCGCAATGTAGGGATATTGCTGGGACCGTTTTGGATTTAAGTTTCTCACCGCAAAGCGCGTCAGTTCAGCCGCGGTATATTGCTCATTGGATAAGGCGGGTGTATAGAATTCGAGCATGAGATTTCCAAAATTAATGGATGTAAAGAGTTTTACGCCTGCAGGGCCACCAAAAAGTTCACGAAGACGAAGGCGCACATCGGTTGCTGAATTCTTCTTGAAGAAGGGTGCAATGGCCGCGAAGAAGGATTCAGGGCGACGCGAAAGGCGATTGTCGGCCGCAATACGGAAAAATCCTTCTGAGATCGGCTTCATTCTCATTGTCATACCTTTTGTAACAAGTGCCTCTGAATTCTGATGAAAATAGGTGTCAAGAACACTTGGGATAAGGCCGAGTTGTGGCTCGCCGCCTTTTAGTTCAAGAGGAAACTTTGTATCCTTCACCACCGTGCGCTCATGCGTGCGGTTCAGAACATCTTCGTAGTTGATATCTTCAATATCTGCATCCTCATCATACGCATCTTCCTCTTCTTGTGGTGCCTCGGCAGCCTCTACATCAGGCTCTGGAGCAACGGGTCCAGATTTCTTCTCCTCTTCACGCTGCTTCTTGAAGAATTCAATGAACTTTCCTTTGGATGTAAACTTTTTCTTCGTGAAACAGCACGGTAGACCCCAATGCGCAGGGTGAGCATCCTTATTCATAAAGCCAACATACTTCATTTTCTCACGCTTGTAGACTGTTGCACCTGCGTCCTTCTTCTTCTTTGTATCAATTAAGCGACCATTACAGAAGGGACAGTGATAGGCAAGTTTCGGTTTACCCTGAAATTCTTCATCGGCTTCAGGGCGAAAGGCACCTTCTTCTTCAAATTCGCTCGGCCTGAGAGGTATTTCATCTTCAATACAGAAATACTCGGAGCAGATATAATACCTCTGGTCCTTTAGAGTTGTTCCGTATTTGAGCACTGTAAAGGTATTATCATCAATCTCCTTTTCCGTTGCGTATGTATCTGCATCTACAAGTTTCGAGTTTCCAGAAGGAACTGGATTTTTATAGGAGACTTCGATAAATTCAACTTCACTATTTGTAATATTGTTGGCATAGAGTTCAAGCATACGCTGGTACTGCTTTTCATTGAGAACAGCAGGTTGTCTCATCTGAGCAAATTGGCACATCTGACCGTATCCATTTTGAGTTGTCTGTCCCTCTCCAAATCCAAAGAGTGTTGGATCGGCCTGTTGTAGGCGTCGAATAAAGTAGTTTGCAATGGAGAGTTTTGACTTAGATTCATCCACAGGTGCGGGCGCAGCCTTAGGAGCCTCCTGGCCGGCCTCTTCAAATGCAACAGCCTTGGCAAGCGTTGCAACTGCTGCCTTATCAACCGGTTTTGCTACAGGGTAGGTCATCATAACAGATAAAAGCGTTAGAACTCTCTGGAGATTTGTGATGGAATCTACGCGCTCAATCTGAAATGTATAGGTCGGATGATGCGCTGTGATAGTAATGTCAATTCCTGGATTGTACTTGAGGCGGAATACACTGTATTTAGGTACAACAGGTATAATCTCCTCAGACCGCTCTGCAAATTCTTGGTATTCCATGCGTGCTTGCTGTATGGTGATTTCAAACGCCTCTGCGGTTTTTGTTATAATTGTTTCAAGCGGAGTTTTCATGGCAACAAGTTGTGACATGTAGAGTTGAACACGATCCTGTGCATAGAAATTACTGATTGCCTTGTAGCGAAGCGACATGAGTGATGGTGAGTTGGCAGGTGGTGGAATCTCCTGGAAGAAACTACCAAACGCCTCAAGGCGTTTTGAAAGTTCGCGGCGCTCAATTTTATCGCCTTTGATTGTGATACTGGCCTGAAATGACATCTCATTCAGTTGAGGGTCCTCTTCCGCAAAGGGGAACCCTTTAATTCCCTGTTGAATACGCTCTTTGAAAAGTTTGGCACTTTCCGCCTCAAACTGGCGCTGCCCCTTACGAGGCTGAACGACGACTGCGGCTGTCCCATCATCGAGTACTTGTAGAGTGGCGTACTCGTCGCCGATGTCAATCTTGCCAAAGAGAAAATCATTTTTGGGCGCGGGATTCTTTTCACGCGCCCATTGAAGGACAAGGCACGGATCTGCAAGAGCAGGTGCAGGCACGGCACCCTTCACCACATGAAGTTTTGTCACGGGCGTCGAGTCCTTGGGAAGTAGTCGTAGAAAGGGGCGAACCTGGTCAACCGACTGCTCATAGAAGAGTGTATCAACCGTTTTGCCGTCGGTTCTATGAAGCCATACAAGACGTAACGACTTAATGCCTTCAATCCGCAGATTTACATCGCCTGAGAACTTGGCAATACTTGGCTCAACGGTTTTCTTCAAGAGTGCTTCACGCGCGGTGAAATAGGTGCTGGCACGTTTAAGTTCGACGGCCTGTTCGTCGGGAACTCTGTCACCCTTTGTTGTATTGGATGTATACTCTGAGTTGAAATACGGTTTGATGAATCCAAGATAGCTCCCCTCATTACTAAGGGACTCTTTGGCTGCTACAATATCAGAGAGTAGAAAGAGTCGAAGAATCGGCTCCTTTTTGGCATAGAGATAGGTATCCTCATAGAGAGTTCGGCTACGCGAGACAAAATTCATTGTCTTTTTATTTCCGCCATCATCTACGAACGCCTTGTTCTTACGAGCGGCCAACGGGTCATCAAAGGAGAGCGGTTTCTTGGAGCCAGGCTCTAAGTAATATGCATCGAGCGCCTGGTATTTTTCCGTCTCTTCATTGTATTCTGCAAGAAACTGGAATTGCGGGGCAAACTTGGCCTGATTTTTTTTATTATAAATCGCCAGTTTGATATCATTGATTGTATAGAATGGAAAAATGGAGACTTCAATCACTTCTGTGGGCCCTTCATCCGTTTCAAGAGGGCTCTCCGTAAAATACTGGATTGTAAGAGTGATTGGACCAAAGGGGTCGGATAGACTCGTGTAGAACTCTGGCTCAAAGAGTGTTTTCCAGAGGTCAATTTCATCGGCAATAGAGCCGGCCATACTCTCTTGATTGGAGTTCTGACTATCACCCATCTATCTGTTATTCGGATATTGTCCCTATGACAAAACTCGACGCGTCTTTTTTAGAGTCATATTTCGGAGAGTCGGTGATTTTTACACCACAGTAAGAAACAGGGTGCGCAGAGAAGTCTTCGTAGGTGTAGATTCCTTGGTCTTCTGCAATTTTCAGAAGCCAGCCGAAATTATTCCAGAAATCGGGGCCGTGGCCAACTGTTGGCGTAATCATATGAGACATTTCATGGAGCGCGACGAATGTCATGACATTCTCCTTGACAAGGGATTCATTATTGCCCTGGCGCTGTCGGAGACAGAGGTGAACGGATTCACCTTTATTGACACTGTACGAGGTGTGCTCAGCATCCGGAGTTGATTCGCTGATTCGCGAGGGGTCAGGCTTGAAGTTCTGTCTGAGTTGCTTGACCTGGAGTTTCTCAGGATAAGTGGCAATCAGATAATTGTAGAGTTTTTGCATGCGCTGGCGGACACGAGCAAGAAGGTCGGCGGCCTCCTGTTTATCGGGCATGTCACGAACCAGATATGTGTTTCCGTCCACTGAACTCTTTACAGAGACCGTTGGATAGGCACTGGTCTGTATATTTGACAGGGCACTAAACATATTTTTTGATATGTTCTGGAGCCATGATGAGTCGGACATATCACTTACTAGTGCTTCCGATTTTTACGGGACTTCTTAGCGTGACGCTTGCCATGACGGCGACGGTGCGTCTTGCGCACATGGCGACGACGACGACGGCCACCCATTTTCTCTTCTAACAGTTCAAGTCCCCTCTCCATGGCATTTCTGTTGTATCCATTACCATACTCATTTGCAGCACTGTTGTTGGAACCATTGTTAGAACTAATGTTACTAACTGCATTATTATTTTGAAATAAACTAGTATTTATCTTAGACAGATTCGTACTATTATTATTGTTCATTCTATATTCTCATGCGATTTTTTGTAGAAAATCAAATGAGACTTTATAAATAATTTACGCATTTAGTCGCCTTGAATAACTGCTATCTCATCAGTTGATCTCGGCGACTTTAGTCGCCTTGAATAACTGATGTCTCATCAGTTGATCTCCAGCGTGCGGCGGTTCACATCGGGGTCAATCGTCGTCTGATAGAAAACGGAGACCGGAACCTGCGGATTCGGGGGCTCGCTGCGGAGCTGGTAGTTGGCATTGCGGAGGGACTGGCCGACCGTGTTGATGCCGATGAGCGCACCTGCACTGAGGAAGTTCTTGCCCTTGAGGGAGCCCGTGCCCATCGGGTTCTGCTGCGCCCAGACGGAGTTCGGGTCCTTCGGGAGGAGCTCACTCGGCGTCAGCTGGTCACGCGGGTAGCAGCCAGCAGGCGCCTGCGCATCACCAAAACCAGCAGGGCCCTCCGCCGTGCCCAGATCAGCAAAGCCCTGCGTCACATTGGCCACTGCATCCGAAGGACCACTCGCATTCGTCGGAACATCCGTTGTGGCCTTCTTGCGTGTCCCGCCAGGCACATCATTCTGCCCAGGCTCCTCCGCATAATTGGAGGCCACACTGAGTGTGCCATCAAAGCCCTCACGCTTAGCGAGCAGACCTGCCAGTGTCGGGTCAAGGATATAGAGTCCAGCCACAACAAGAACAACTAAGATTGCAGAAGTTACAACCGTGCGTGTATTGAGACCCATGGCCATTCTGATTCTGTTATAGGACAATCCTATATTTTTCGGAGAATCGGGAAAATTATGTTCAATCTGATTCCAGATCCGAATCATCGGAATCCTCGTCCTCATCCTCTACGTCGCCGTATTCACGAAGATAGCGCTCCTTCAACTCCTCCACCTTTAGCCGGGCAATTGCTGACCGTAACTTTGCACGGCGCAGGCGCTGGCGTTCTGCAGACCGCTTATCATCCATTTCAATCTCCAGAGATGCATGGGATTCGGACAGAGGGATATCCGTAGATTCAATTAAGTCGTTTGCTTGGGTTGAGCCAGGCTGGATTACGATATTTCGAACTAGCGGCGCCTCCTCAGGAGTTGTGGCCCTCGGGGTCGTGGATTCAATAAAACTTATCGGTATCCGGGGATTACTCTCAACAAATGACTGAACTGCAAAGAGCAGAACAAATCCCTTTGTCTGGATTTTAAAATGTTTGGGTAGCCAACGAACAGAGACCCAACGCGACTCGGGTGTATAGTCAAACGGTGCAAACTCAAACTTCAGATTCTTCCGTAACTTCTCAACTGAGATTGTCGTCGTAAACCATGATACAATTTGCGGCTGTAGAGTGTTTACAACTACATCACGAAACGCCTCCACTTTTTGAACGGCGGGTGAAAGTTCCTGTCCAGCCTTTGAAATATCTACAGAGTCTGTGACAATAGTAAAGTCACTCTCCTTTACATTCGCAACATACATAGAGTCCTTTGAATAGAAAACCGGTCCATCCAGTAAAAGCTTCATTTCTGCGGGAAGTAGATAAAAATGGATTCCAAAGAAACCACAGGTGGAAGATAGATGCCGGCCGAAAAACAACCGATGATTGAGCGTATGATTATGTATCTTCAAAAGGAGGAGAGTCTGAAGAAATTGCACCATTATGTCATGGATCCGCTTCTAAATCATATTCTGGAGAGAGTCTTTCCTTATATTGTGCTGACATGCGTGCTGTTTGGACTACTGCTTATCTTAGCCATGTGTACATTTGCAGCGGTTGTCTTACAGATGAAAAATGCGTCTAGCCTACCAAATGTCTTTGCTCCTATGGTAGGAGATGGCGCTCGATAGAAATCAATTTGGCGACCTGGTTCGCAATTGGGTTCACTATGATAATCTATCCCAGAATCTAAATCGTCAAATTCAAAATGCCCGGAAAGTGAAGGAGGAGTTTGAAGTGAAGATTATGAATGCCCTTAAAGAGTATAAGATGGAAACTGCGATTATTCAGGTGGCCGGTGGAAAACTCAGTATTGTTGAGGAGAAACACTCGAATCCGCTCACAAATTCTCGTATTGAGGAACTCCTACATGAATACTATGAACGGACAGGACGGAAGGCTGCAGATGAGGCGGCTGAGATTATGAAGTTTCTCAAGGCGGAGCGTGGATCAACCACGAGCAAGAAGCTTAAAAAGCAGATAGCCTAAATGTAGGGGGCGAGTATAGTATAGTATGATCGTCCATGTCTAAGTTCCAAGAGAAGTTCACGCGTTGGTTAAATTCAGATGTCTATTTGAATCACGGAATAGAGCATGTAAAACGACGCCTTTTTCTACGAAGGCTTATTGAGACAATTCAGACCAATATGACAAAGGAGGGCTATTCATTTCGTCTTGGAACAAATGAACTCGCACACAGTTTTTTCAGGCTTGTCTTTTACACTCATGAAAAGAAGGGGTATACGATTCCTGAAAATGAGGAGGGGTATTATGAAGATTTTGATTGGTATTCGCATGTACTTGGAGATGAATGGTGGGATAACCAGTGGAGCAGATGGGAGTTACTGGGAGATTTTTATGAGAATCCGCTCTTTTCTGCTAAGATTCGAGGAGTGCTGCCATTATTTATGTGGACTTTCGTAAACATCGCCAATTCAAGAGCAACTTCAATGGGTGATGATTCAGAAATAGAGGAGGAGGGATTTCAGAGAAAGAAGGAGATTGATCCGTATGTACTCGACCAGATGAATCGTAGTGGAACTACAAAGGCGGGTCGCTGGGAGTAAATACTTAATTGCTCCACTTATTAGTGCTAAACGGCATTACACCAATGTTGTCAGCCTCTGACTTATAGTGAGCTACCTTCTTATCAAATTGTACGGCATCGGGACTCTGCGGCGTACCCTTTGCCACTGCATTCGCATCGTGCGCACTTTGTGAAGGCTTCGGTCCATAGCAGTTCACGCCAAACTTCATTTCAGGATTATCGAAAAATCCTCCATTTAATCCGGGATTTCCACACGCCATGCGCTGGTCCTCAGGGCCTGCCTGTAACTTCTCATAGGTATCCTTCTGAGTCGGGTAGACCGCCATCTGTCCCTTTACCCAACCATAGTTGCACCAATCGGCACCCTGCTCCCACGACTGCTTCACTTGATCGTAGGTGGCCAATTCAGCACCGAGTGCCTTACAGAGCGGCTCGGCATCGTAATAAGTAAACGTATTCTTACTTACGTTGAAAACTTGTGACCCACCTTGGGGCAGAATTTTCTCAACAACTGAGTTTGGCGGAGTATTACTCGCTCCAATATCCGGTGGAGGTGTAGTGACCGCTGTCATTGGAGCAGGCGGTGGAGGCGGCTGAGTCTGCATACCAAAGGCCGTCCGCATGGAGGCAATAATCTTATTCATACCGTCATTGACCTGCTGGTTAAAATAATAGAGAAGCACTATAATAATAGAGACAAGCGCTACAAAACTAGCAAGCGCAAGCCACGGTATGGAAGATACTGTAGGCATTGCAGGCATGTTAGGCATTGCAGACATTGTAGACAGATTGATCGCTGGTATATTTGCCATCATCTTGCTTGCATTCCTCGATACATTTGTTGCCATCGTATTTATGGAGTTTGTCACCCCAAGCGGTAAAATGCTATTCATTGATTTGATGCCTGCGTTTTGGGACATCTTCTCTGATAGGCAGAACGATTAGATTTCAGCAAGGCACCGTTGAATCTGCTGAACAAATGAAGGAATACTTATATCCTTATAGGCCTTCCCCTCAATCTCTGAAACACCGGGATATGAAAGGCCAAATCCATACAGATCAGGCAGTCCAGCAACAAGCGCAGTCGTCGGAGAATAGTCAACCTCATTGAGTTGTGTTCCATCAATGGCGGTGATAGGAAGAGAACGCGCAGTAAATCCAATTGAAAGAACAATCCAGTCCGTCTTTGTCAGAACCTTCACTAAATTCTTCATATCCTTCGTTGATACAAGTTTGACCGGCAGTGTCTTTGCGACAATCATGTCGGCAATTGTTGCGGCCTCCTCCTTAATACCATCGTAACATCCATCACGAGCAAAATAGAACGGCTTCTCCGTATCGTACACTCCTTGTAGGGAGAGACCGAGGTCATTTAAATTTCGTAAGGCAAGCATACCACTGTGAGAAAGTCCAACAACGGTCACTGTCCGTCCAGGGCGAATGAGGCGACGGAGCCGAACAGGATCGAGCGCAATATCGAGCGGAATGACAGGCTTTCCGTAATCGAGCTGTTTCTCAACGCCGCCCTGGCATAAAAAGACACGTCCAAATGTCTCGGGCACTTCACCTCCAGCAACAAGCTCAATGGACCAGCCCGCCTCTGTCTTCTTCAATTTCTTGCATGTATCTACATGTAGATTTACTGACTGTAATAAGGGACGCACGGCCTGCTGAAGCAGATTCGCCAAGTCTGACAGAAGGCAGATATCTTCAGGACCATAGGCCTTGCCGAGTTCAGCAATGGGGGCAGCCGCGCTAGGATACTGTGACAGAGAATCGACAATCTGTTGCCACTTTGTGTTGCTTTTAACAGCACCCCAACGCCGACCAAGATCACCGCCATCAAAATACGGGTCAATTACTGTGATCGTTGACAGATCACGTCCCTTACGCGCAAGTTCAAGTAAACAGAGGCTTCCAGAAGCACCACAACCAATAATAGCGACTGACATGTATTCTATACTTAAACCCCCTTTCTATTTTTGAACCAACTTGGTTAGTTAAAAAATAGAATTAAAACGCACGCAAACTTCTTTAGATGTCACCTGCAGGGCTTGTGCGATTGCCACCACGTCCAGCAATCAGTGCACGCTGCTGAGGTGATGTGCAGACACAACCACCGTCACAGCTGAATGAGCCGCCGCAGCACTCAGGCTTGCACTGGTTGTTCTTGAACAGGAAGAGGGAGTCGGGGCCGGGCTTGAACTCGGGGCCATTCAGAGGCTCATTCGGAGTATTGTACTTCCACTGGCTGACATTGTTGCCCGTCTCAAGGCGAACGCCATCAAACGCGCCAATCGGCTGGTAGGAATCACGGCCAGCGCCCGCGCCCGCACCGTTCTGGAGGTAGTAGTCAGCAAAGCCCTCGCGGCTCGGCGAGAGTTGTGACGGGGTAACGAAAAGCATTAAGATATTTGCGACCAGGAGGATCACCAGACCGCAGATTAATAGGCGCGTGTTCATTTCTAGTATCCTATGTTTTTTTTCATCCAGTCATAGGTTTCAGAAATTCTCTTATGACCAATCTCTGTAAAATCTCGAACTTCAAACATTGCATTGTTATTAAATATACTAAAAGTGCCGGACTCCGTAATTAAATGAATGCCTGTCCTGGAGACTTTCTTTATAGAGGGCGGCTTCTGTTGCCAACGATTTGCAACTCGCCACCAAATGGAGTCTGAAGTCCAGAATGTTTCAGCCGAGGTATCCTCTTCACCATGAAAAACACCGCGGACGCGTGTATAGGTGTCACCTGCCATAATTTCATCACCCAACCGTACGTGTGAAAGAAAGATGAGTCCATTCTCCTTATGTTTCACCGACCAATACGGAGCAAGAATCGGATACTCGTGCGCATCATATTGATTTGTTGTACCGAGTTTAGCCGCAATCATTCGGTTCCATTGTGTATCGAGGTCGGGCCGATTAGGCGGGATCTCTTCCCAATCACGGAACTGATATCCATCAATGGGAATATGGCGTGTACTCGTATTCAAGCAGACGAGTAGAGGCTCAGGTGAAACTCGTGTGGCATTCGGGTGTTCTTGAACGGAAATCCAAGCGGCAAGTCCTTCATAATAGACAAGATGGTCTGCGGAGACTTTCACTGTACCGAGTTGATAGAGGTCTACGTTACGTCCATCAAAGAAGAGAACACCTTCAACTTCACTACCATCCTCCAGAACATCCCCTATTGCAAGTGTATCAATGCGCACAGAAGTGCCGTCCTTTTTCTTGATTTGAGTATCTGCAGCAAAACAGAAGGCATCTGCCATACCTCCAACAGCACCACCTCCCGCTACTGCTAGAATTGCAATTGTAGGTAGGATAATCGTAGGAATAAATGGTATTAGAATTGCAAATAGAAGAATAATCAATCCTATAATAATTCCCATAATGATTAACACAACCTTCTCCACAAACTGGATGCTATTATCAATCCCTACAATCATTGACATACCTGTAAAGACAGCGCTCAGTGCAATTGCGTGGGCCTTTTGCATGAGTGCAAGAAATCGTGCATAGATTTGCCTCAACTGGAAACCAACATTCATAAATCGCTGAAAGACTCCATCAAGAAGACTTGAAAATTTCTTCTGAAAGGTGCCTAACATTCCACGGAGGCTCGTTTGAATCTCGCGAACGACTTCCGCCGCATCCATTTGTCCACCAAACAGTGTAAGAAAGGGTGCAAGAGCGGCAGTGAAGACTTCACGAACAATCTGATTCACACAGAATTGAAAGTTCTCTGTGGCAAATTCGCTTCCTGTCCGTGTATCCCCTGCAGGAAGATAGAAATTGGCAGCCATTATAACGGGTAGATCACAGCGCTTCTGGTCCCAGTTTGCCATAATATCCTCTCTATCAACCGATGCAAAGAGCAGGCCAAGTATGAAAAGTAATATGAAAACAAGTACGAAAAAGATAACGGGTACCATTGGAGCCTAACCCCTCTGTTTAGGAAGTGGATGCTATTTTATCGGCATAAATCGCTTCCGTTTCCGGACTTAGGATTTCAACATAATCACGAATCATTAGACCCGATTCGAGTTCGAGTGTGGCCGTAGGTGCAACAACAAATGCATAGAAGACTGTATCCACCTCATGAACAGGGTAGAGTTGAGCTGCGCGCATCCAGTGCCCTTGAGCCCAGCATAATGTACTCTCATGAATCCATTCGGTCTCGTGTTTGCAGATTCGCTTCACGCACTTTTTTATCACACCTACAACTTTTCCTGTAGAGAGTTGAGTACCCAATGTAATGTCACGCGCGGCACATGTGGACTTATCTAATAGACGAATACGACAGTCTCCTGACACAGATGGGCTGTATTCGAGAATATCGAGCAGGCGCTCTGTGGCCTTACTATTGAGTTGTGTTTCAACGGCCTTCATCGTCTCACAGTCGCCTTTATCCGTTTCATCATAGTCGAGGAAGATATGCTTTCCTACATAGAGTTTGTGATCGGCCGTATTCAGACAGAAAAGAGGTCTCTCAAGGCCGCCTGACCATGGTTGGCTGACTACAGCAAGTGGATGCTCGCCCGCCTTGATGAATTTACCATCATGTAGCATAAAATGATTAGTACTCACTTCGGTTCCATCGGCGAATCGCACCATGGCTTGACCGTCTGAATAGAACTTAAGTACAGAAGTGACCTCTGCACCCGATGTCTTCAAATGGTGACCAATTTTCACTTTGTGAATGGGCACTGGAACTTCGGACTCTTGAATTTCCATAAGTGTCTCAGGAGGAAAGCAGAAAGTATCGAGAAAACCGAAGAGAAATGTATCACCAAAGTTCGTCACTGCGGTTATACCTGACATACCCATGTAGATAATGGAATAGAAGGTGGCAAACATGCGGCTCATCAGCATTTTCATGCGAGTTGTCGTGATTTGAATACGAAACATGATTTGCGTAATACGGTCCTGAAAGTCTTTTGTAATATTGGTGACACCACCAACGAGTGTCGCCATCTGCATACGCATTGAATTCGCCGACTGAATGAGTGTCGCTAGAGTTCCAATGAAAGTTCCAAGAATTCCTGTGAAGGGTCCTAACATGGAATCGGCCTGGCCCTGGAAAATGTTCTTCAGACAAAACTGAAAATTTTCAGCCGTGTCATGTCCGTAAAAACCGGCAAACGGCATCACAGTAGGTGCACAGCGATATTTGGGCCAGTCGTCAGCAATTTCTTTTGTGCTACTGCTTCCAAGAAGTAGTACAAAACCTGTAAAAAGGATGCTTAGAATAATGAGAAACAGAAGCATCACCTATTCAGGTCTCAGACCAAATGGTGGCTTCAAATAGCCGAGAGGTGACCTTTGACCCCCTTTGAAGAATAGCTCTTTCTGATCCAATCTCTATCACGCTTGAACACACGACTTGCATCAGGTGCCGTACGCTTGGAGAGTTTTGCTACTGCGTTGAGTTTGTGATAGACACCGAGAGGTCCAAACTCCTTTACGGCCTTTTTAAGAGCATCGCGTCGCACGGAATCCTTTTCACGATAGACATATCCGTGTTTTTTGAGCTCCCCTTCACGCAGCGGGGTGAATCTTTCGCCGGGTGCAGGAGAGCCAGGGAGTCCTAAATCCTTGATACACTTCTGTTTAATATGCGTGTAGTTGGCCTTTTTAGGAAAGACACGAATCGTCTTTCCCTTGCGAGTGACAAGATAACCCTGTTCACGCACAGCCGTTGAATAGTGACGCTCATAATCGGCGCGAGGAATTTGGCCTGGAGGACATTTAATTGTGCGACGAGCACTCAGATGGTGGCGCTTTCGGGAGGCCTTCTGGCTCTTTGTCACACGGTTTTTGAACTGTTTAGAGGACTCCTTGTAGGTTGTCGTAGAACGAACGCACGCAGAGCCCACATGTGTGCCTGTACGACGAGTGTAGCCCGTACGCCTATGATAGCCCGATGGGCACGGTTTGCCCGATTTATAGGTGACTGAGGGCATTTCTATTGAAGTAGCGGAATATTTTCTTTCTTGAACTGTTCAATCAATGCAGTATTAATGGTATAGGGAAATTGAAAGAGATCGCTATAGAGAACGCCACGAGCATCGTCAAGCATGCTGAGAGTCCAGGTGGTCGCTGGACCGAGTGCTGCAAGTACTATATCATATTCAGAGTTTGTTGGGGTCGATGTCTTCAATTCTTCAAGACGCTCAATGAACTTTGGATAGTATTCTTCACGCGCCCGTTTGAGTCCTTCCTGAAATGCATCCTCGCGTCTTTCATTGGGAAGATTCTTAAACAGTACAGAATTTCTCCACTCAGCTAATTTGTCACGAAACTGTTGAACTCTCTCCTCCATTCTAGTCTACATCTACTTTTTCTTAGGTAGAAGGGCACCTACAAGCATTAAAACACCGGCTGCAAGAAGGAACGAGGTGATAATGGACTGCGTTTTGTCCTCCATATCCAGAAATTTCTCATAGATATCTTTTTTCGTATCAAACTGTGTGTCTGAATTTGCCTGTTTCGTCTGCTGTTGCGACTTCTTCAGAAGATTTACAATTGAGTTCGGATCATTAGAGGTTTGTGCCGTTGAGGGTTGAACAGGGGCGACCGCGGACATTCTACTTAAGAAAAGAGAATCCTTCCAGATAGATGTCACAGCCCCCTTCGCAGCCGCCTCGTGCCCCACTCCCTGAAGTTGGTCAACCCTTTATCCTGCCCCAAGGACAGGCTCCTCCACAGTTTCCTGATGAGGGACCTGCTACGCCCATTACAGCCGATGTTGCACGCGACCGTGGTCGTTATGTACGGTATCTAGTTACCCAGGTTGAGGCCCTTCAGAAGGAGGGTAAGACACCTACAGAGATTGAGGCGGCAGTACCTGAATTTAAGCGTGATTACCCTAAACTCTATGAAATGGTGATGAGGCCCGGTGGATATCATAAGCAGAGTTTAACGACTATGCTTGCGATGTTGGATCGTATGGGCACTGGACAATTGAACCAGCACGAAGCTTCTGTCATTGTTGGTCAGCGCGTCTTTGATGCCTTTGTGAAGCCCGATGTTAGTAATTCGGGTTCGTCATAACTCGAAGACTTTCGCGCCAGCGAACCTTGAACTGTCGACACCACTCTTCGGCAGCTAAGTAGGAGTCGCGCCAATAGCTGTGGCGGTCCTCCATATTTAGTGAAATCGCCTTCTTAATTGTATTTATCTGGAGAGTCTCTGTTTCATTCTGAAAGACCTGAATATAGTCGAAGGATTCTGGTGCCTGTTCACTGATAAGGCTCTCCAAATCGGCAATTGACTTCGTTGCAAGATCGCGCTGCAATCCATCAAAAAAAGCCTGTGCTGCATCTGTATAGCCGCGAAATCCAATACCGATAAAATAACGCTCAGCATTACACGGTCTACTGATTGCCGGTTTATATAGCGTCCATTCCTTGAAGAAGGAGCCGACATAGGAGAGAAGTTCCATTGAGGCGCGAGAATAGACATCAAAGAGTTTAATAACAATAATACCCTTGGTTGCAAGCAGTTTAAAACCGGTTGCAAATGAGGCGACAATCAGACGGAAAGCAATCTGCTCCTGTCGCATATAGTCCATCTTAAAGTCAAATCCGCCATCCGCAGTAAAGAGATGAACTTTCTTCGTACCAATGGCTCGTGCAAGAAATGCCTGATTTTCAAGATTGTAGATATCGCCTGTGTCATCGGCTCCATAGAGAATCTTCACTTGCGGATTCTTCTTCAAGAACGGAATGGCGCGCTTCCATCCTGGAATCTGAGAATTTGTGGGACGCAGTGACATTGCTAGCGCAAATTCATGGGTCACATACTCCTGTTGACACCGTTCTGTAAGAGCCTGAATAAACCCTCCAGGCCCCTCACACGCGTGTGCGGAACGAATCGGACCGGCCTTGGCGAACCGGTTGAAAAAATCAACTAGATTCAGAATTTCAATCATCTTGAAATAGGAGCGACTGAGCGGCTTCGCCTTTGCAAGACAGATGGGCATATTCCGATCTTCGTGCGTATAGACAAGTTCATACGGGTTTGCCAACTTCTTACGAAATTCCCATGTGCCATTCTCTTCAAGAACATCAATCTGGCATTTCAGGTCATTGAGCTCTGTATGAGCTTGCTCTTTCCATCCTGACCACGAAGGCTTATATTCAAAAAGACTATGTGATTTGGGTTCTGTAATCCACTTCACACACTCCCACGGCGGCCTCACTCTAAGGGGTCCCGCTTCCATAGTATAGAATTATTGTTTGGGCTTTGGGTGCCTAGTAGACATTGAGGACCATATCAAGTTCCTCTTCATCATCGCGCTCCTCTACCTTTGGTACAATCATATTTGCACGAAGGGCCGTGTCGTTACAGAGTTCATTCGACTCGCCCTTGTGGAGCATTGCATTAATCTCCTCCTCTGTCAACTCGTCCTCCTCGCCCTCTACAACACTCTGCGGCATGCCCTTCTGCACTCGCATCAGTGCCGACTCATCGAGCATAATTTGCGAGAAGGCCGTGCCGCCACGAATCGGTTGACCCGTCATGATATTCGCACTTACACCCGTGACAGGGTCAACCTCACTGAAGAGCGCAGCCTTGAGGAGAATCTTCTCCGTCTCTTCAAAGGACGCCTTCGCCAGAGGACCAATGTCATTCTTGTTGATGCCATAGCGGTCAATGGACATGAGACGACCGCCGCGCGTCATTACATCGCAGAGGAGACCAAGGTGCCTGAAATTCAGACCCACCTCCTCAAACAGGCCTGTGATTTCTGACAGCAGAATACTGCGCGCGGCTTCAATGCCTAGTAGACTCAGTACATCGTACACATCAGTTGTATAGACACGGTGTGCATCCACCATAGGGTGCGTAATCACCTCAAGGATGTTTGAGCCATCCGTATCGAGAACATACTCCTCAATCGGCTTATAGTCTTCACCATCCGCCTCCTTGAAGTCCTTAATCTTACGATAAGTGACTGCCTTGATAGCAGGTACACCACGAATGATGATATTGTTGAGAAGATTATTCTGCAGCTTCTTCATTGTGGCCAGGTCATCCAGGCCATCTGCAAATCCAGCCAGATCCGCATCCTTCTCTACGCGGATACGCATAATCTGACGAGGACTATTGTAGTCACTGTAAATCTTGCTGATTGATGCCATCTGTGTCTGCTTCTCGAGGGCAAAGTTGATGTCATCCATAGAGATGTTCTTGTTGAACATCTTCTCACGGTCGAACTCAAGGCGCAGCATCCACTTGCTCTTGCTTATCTCTTCGCTGCTCTCTTCTACTGGCTCAAATTCAAACGCCTTGAAGAATTTGATGAGGTCCGTATCCTCTTCAATGACCGTTGAATCGTCCTTCGGGTCATAGTAGATGGCCGTCTTTGTCACAATATCACGCAGAAGCGTGAGTTCCAGGTCCTGTGCAACCTCGCGGGCACGCTCCTTGGAGGTGCGGTACTCAGGCTTCAGATAGATTGTGAGCGATGTCGCCTTCGGATTCTGCGTCACCTTGAGCAACTCCTTCAGACGGGGTACACCACGAGTTACATTCGACTTCGCGGCTACACCTGCCAAGTGGAAGGTATTGAGTGTCATCTGAGTCGATGGCTCACCAATACTCTGTGCTGCGATGATGCCGACCTGCTCACCAGGCTGGGCCTGGCTCTTCCAGTTTCGCATAATAATGCGCTCACAGAGCGCGTCAAAGACGACCTGAGGGAAGCGCTGGTCCACAATCATCTTGTGCGGGGCCAGGTGGAAACGCAGGAGCGCCTTCCAGATTTGATTGTAGGGCTGTGTGCGTGCAATCACCTTCTCAATGCCCTTCAGTACATGAACGGGCGTTAGGTCCGTCTGCTTTCCCTTGAAGGTTCCCTGACTCTCTGCATTGAGAATCATACGCTCAAGATTGACAGGTGAGAAGAGAGCAATTGACGCTCCCTTCTTGAAGACAGTCTCGGTTAATAGAATCCTATCACCGAGAATACCGCCCTTGTAACGCTTTGCAGCTCCCTCACCCTCTACGAAGGCGAGAAGTTGTCCATCTGTCTCCTCTTCAGTGGGCACTGTAAGAATGGTTGATAGATCAACCCCCTGTAGCCCATAGAGTTTACGAATCTCGGTTGCACTGAGCTTGTAATCAAGTGACTGATTCTCAATCTTTGTGCTGTTGATTCCATCCTCACCGTAGTGAAACTGGAGAATGTTCATCTTGGAGTCACGAACCGTGCCGTCATTCTGCGTCACAAGATCCTCCATGGCCTTTACAAGCTGGCGCTGGATATAGCCTGTATCAGCTGTCTTAACGGCCGTATCAATCAGACCTTCACGACCTGACATCGCGTGGAAGAAGAACTCCTGCGGAGTCAGTCCACGGATAAAGGATGACTCAATGAATCCACGCGCCTCTGCACCGTCGTCGTACTTCTTGTAGTGAGGCAGAGTGCGGTCCGTGAATCCGTAGGGAATGCGCTTACCATCAATATTCTGTTGCCCCACACATGCAATCATCTGGGCTACGTTAATTTCGTTACCCTTACTGCCGCATCGCACCATGGCAAGCAGACGATTTTCATCGGCGAGTGAGTTCTGACCAACCGTACCCGCCTCTGTAGTCGCCTTATTCAAAGTACTGAAGACCTTGCCTTCAAACTCATCCTGATTCGACTTACCTGTATTATTATCAAAGAGGTCAAGGTGGACCTGGAGCAAGAGTTCCTCAATCTCCTTCTTACGCGCTTGGATTTTCTTGTTCATCTCAACACGTGTCGACTCATCGGCTACCAAGTCACTGATACCTACGCTGAAACCATCGTAGATGAGGAACTGTTCAATTGTGTTCTGGAAGGCGTCCAGCATGTTTACAGTCGGCTCAGGACCATAATCATTGTAGGTCACATGGACAATGCCCTTGCTCGCCTTAGAGAATACATCCTTATCCAACTGTCCCTCCTTGAGAACACCCTCCTTAATATCAACCTTCATGTCGCGCTTGTTCTTCATCGTCAGATTGATGGGCGGCAGAAGACTGCTCACAACCTGGTGACCTGACCAATGCTTGTCATCAACTGCGCCAGGAGGGAGTACAGAGAACTTGTCCAGGCTCTCAGGATTTTCAGGGTCAGGATAATCCATTGCGCCAAAGCGCTTGTTCCACATCATGAGATTCATGAACTCGCGGCGATTGAGTTTTACACCTGGGCGTGTAATACGGAAGGAACCGACGAGAGTGTCCTGAACTACACCAATGACTGGCTTACCATCACGGGGCGTGATGATCTGATGAGGCACCGCAGCAATCTCTTCGAGCTCCGTTGAAGCTTCGTAACTCTGCGGGATGTGCGCATTCATCTCATCACCATCAAAATCTGCATTGTACGGACTGGTGACCATAACATTCAGACGGAAGGTGTTGTAAGGGAGCACCTTTACACGGTGACCCATCATCGACATGCGGTGGAGTGTCGGCTGACGGTTGAAGAGGATGGTATCACCGTCCATGAGATGGCGATTGACCGTATCGCCGAAATAGAGAGTGATTTCCGTTGTCTTCACATGCTTCAGGCTAATCATGCGGCCATCGCGCCTCACGATTGTCTTTGCACCAGGCCACTTATCGGGGCCATTCTGGACGAGGCGGTAGAGTTGGTCACGATTGTACTGAGTGACGACCTCCGGCTTCGTAAGATTCATCGCAATCTTGGTCGGAACACCAATCTCTGCGATACTGATATTAGGGTCAGGTGTGATAACTGAGCGGGCACTGAACTCTACGCGCTTACCCTGAATATTGTAGCGGATGCGACCCTCCTTGGAGCCGAGGCGCTGCTGAATCGACTTCAGAGCACGGCCACTGCGCTGTGCAGAGGGCGCTACACCAGGAATCTGGTTATCTACAAGAGTGGCAATGTGATACTGGACCACATTCGTCATCTCATCAATTACATTCTTATTGGCATTCTGCTCAATCTTCTGTTGGAGAATCTTGTTCTGCTTGATGATATCGAACAGCTTGTGAGTCAGGTCATCCTCAGAACGCTGGTTGTTCTCCTGGACGACGGAGGGACGCACCTGAGGAGGAGGAATGGGGAGAACCGTGCAGATCATCCAGTCAGGGCGGCACCAGAAGCGGCTGTAGCCCATGAAATCGACATCCTCGTCGGTGATACGACGGAAAAGGTGGAGTACATACTCAACCTCAAGGGGCTGTAGGGTCTTTCCTCCTGACTTTGTGGGGTCATCGAGACTCTCCCACTCGGCGATAATCCGGGCAATTCCATCGCGAACATACTTCATGGGCTGACGAGAACCGCAGCCGTCCTCGGTGTCCTGACCACAGCGCTTGATGTTACTGCAGAGATTGAGTACATCACGCCAGCGGGCCTCACCAGACTTCTTGAGAACTGACTTATGATTCTCCTTGTCGATGAGCAGTTTACTACAGCGGATACAGACACAACTCAGGATATTGAGAATCGTGGGGTGGAACTGGTAGAAATAGACGGGGCGGGCAAGACGGTAGTGACCGAAGTGACCGGGGCATCCGTGGTTGGTCTGGCCGCAGGAGCGGCATGTCTTTCCATTGTCCAGAACGCCCATGCGGGGGTCAAAGAGACCGCCGATTTTCGGTTCATTGCCCTCATAGGTGTCCTTTGAGGTGATTTCGACGACTGAACGACGCTCAATCTCCTCGGGGCTGAAAATACCGAACTGGATTCCAACGATGGGTTCAATTTCGGAACTTGGTCTGTAGAAACCTGCGGGCATCTTCTCTTTCTTCTTAATGAAGTTTCTAAGCCGGCGACGAATTCAAATTTAAGGGTATTTAGTAGATAAAATGAAGTTGCAAACTCTTGTAGGTATAGTTGTCGCTGCACTTACAGTTGTCTTTGTTGTATCATATCTGAAGGAGTATTTTGTTAAAACGGAAGGATTTGATGGAACTGTTCCGACCTGCACATATACCGCAGTCGCAATTCCTAATGCGTATATACCTAACTGCTCCGGTACACAAGCTTCTTCTATTTGCAATTCATTTCCTGACCTAGCAACTGCACAGATCGCATGTAATGCTGATTTGGGATGTAAAGGTATAACATATAACGCTACAGGAAGAGGTGGAGTAGGAGGGTATTCATTGCGAAGTGGATATGTTGCGGATGCGACTGCACCTGTAGCATCTACAGTAACATCCTTCTATAGTGAATCTAGTTATGTAATTACAAATCTTGCTGTCTGTAAACCGAACTGGCAAAATGGTCCCGCATGGCAGGTTCCTAGTTCTGGTGCTGGTACTGGTGCTGGTGCCGCTGCTGGTGCTGGTGCTGGTGCTGGTAGCCCTGGTCCGAATGCAGCAGCTCGTACGGCTGCGGGTCCTACTACGGCTGGAGTTGCTCCTGGTGGTCCCAGCATTACTTCTAGCAGTGGTGGTGTCACTGTTCCTGGAGGCACAATGGTTCTGACTGCGGCAACCAACACGATGTGGGCTAACCCAATGGCGAGTCAGCCTGCACCTCTTCAAGGCGGTACTGGTGTAACTCCTGCTGGTCCTGGTGCGGGTGCTGGCGGGGTCTAAACATGCTTTACAAATCTCTGTAAAGAATGTCTGATATGTTGATGGTTCCCTGCTCCATTGGAGAGGTGCTTGATAAACTCACTATTCTTGAACTCAAGATGGAATTTATCAAGGATGCTAAGCGTCGCGCCGATGTCGAGCTTGAGTACAACTCCTTAAAGGCGATTATCTCTGACCGTCTACACACGGTCCAATACCACTATTCCAAACTTCTTGAAGTGAATCGCATTATGTGGGTCATTCAAGATGAACTTCATTCACCTACTATTTTTGCAGACCCAATGCGTGAGTACAATCTTATGAAGGAGATTAACCATGTAAATGAGCGCAGGTTTCGCATCAAGCGTACTCTCAATGTAAATACTGGAAGTGTTCTTAAGGAGCAGAAGGGATACGCTGGAAAGCGTGTCTTTATCTGCGGTCACCAGGGACTTGGCGACCACTTTTTTATAAATGGAGCGGTTCGTTACATGACGAGTTGCTATGATGAGGTTCGTCTTGTTGTTAAAAAGCAGAATCTTAAGAATGTGCAGGCACTCTATGCCGACGAACCGTCTGTGACCTTTCATGAAATCAATGAAGATTCTGATATCTCTCCTGCATTTGGAGGTCGTGAAGACGTGCTCATGGAGGCTGTGAAGGGGTTTGACCGCGTGTGTATGCTTGGCTATCACGGCCGTGGAAATGTGGCAAACTTTCCCTACTGTTTCTACAAGGACATGGAACTCAAGGAGGAGATTCTGAAGTCCTGGTCGCATATTTACTCCAATGTAACAGAGACTATTGCTGAGCCGTATCTCTTTGTTCATGCAAAGGCATCGGATGCACGGGCACCTATTCAAGTGGATCCTGAGAGTATGCTTATCATCTGTCCCAGTGAGAATCTATATCCAGAGGGACACAAGTGGTGGGCCACCGCAGAACGCTGGGTTGGGCGACCTATTCTTGAGTACTGCGACATTATGAAGCGGGCAGACAAGTGTCTCCTTGTAGATAGTTCCTTTTTTTGTATGAGTCTCTGCTTGGGTCTTCAGCCTGAAGCCTGGGTTCGTGGCGGTCGTTCCTACAAAAATGTCTGTGAAGAACTTATTGAACACAACTTCTAAATTTGAAGTGGCGGTGGGTTGTTTAAAGTTATAAAGAAAAATACATCAAATGAATCTCCTCTTTATCATTGGGGCACTCATTCTTGGCAGCGCAGACTGTCAAAGTAATTCAGCATCTGCATCGGCTTCTGCGTCAGCATCCGCTTCAGGTTCAGGCTCAGGCTCTGCATCAGCAACAGTATCACCCTTTCCGTCTTCTTCGGCGTTTACCTCGTTTACTGCGATTCCTACACTAAGTACAAGTGCATCTCCTAGTCCTTCCGCCTCCGCCTCTCCATCGGCCAGTGCGCATGTATCTGTATCAATTAATCCTACACTCAGTTCATGGCCTTCTGAGAGTCCTGCGGCTACAAGCAGTTCGTGGCCTTCTGAGAGTCCTGCGGCTACAAGCAGTTCGTGGCCTTCTGAGAGTCCTGCGGCTACAGTAAGCACAAGCGCAACGGCAAGTCCTTCTGCTACTGCATTTGTATCTGTATCAGTAAATCCCTCTGTGTCGGCTCTTCCCTCAAGTAGTGCAGTAGCCTCTACTTCGGCTCTTCCCTCAAGTAGTGCAGTAGCCTCTGCTTCGACCCTCCCCTCAAGTAGTGCACTAGCCTCTGCTTCGACCCTCCCCTCAAGTAGTGCACTAGCCTCTGCTTCGACCCTCCCTTCTGTGTCGGCTCTCCCTTCTGTGTCGGCTCTCCCTTCTGTGTCGGCTCTCCCTTCTGTGTCGGCTCTCCCTTCTGCTACTGCATTTGTATCTGTATCAGTAAATCCCTCTGTTTCGGCTCTTCCCTCAAGTAGTGCAGTAGCCTCTGCTTCGGCTCTTCCCTCAAGTAGTGCAGTAGCCTCTGCCTCGACCCTCCCCTCAAGTAGTGCACTAGCCTCTGCTTCAGCTCTTCCTTCAAGTAGTGCAGTAGCCTCTGCCTCGACCCTCCCTTCTGTGTCGGCTCTCCCTTCTGCGTCGACCCTCCCCTCAAGTAGTGCAGTAGCCTCTGCCTCGACCCTCCCCTCTGCTTCGACCCTCCCCTCAAATAGTGCAGTAGCCTCTGCTTCGACCCTCCCCTCAAGTAGTGCAGTAGCCTCTACTTCAGCTCTTCCCTCAAGTAGCGCAGTAGTAACTCTAACTAGCACAAGTACAGCAACTACAACAGCAACTACAACCGCAACAGCAAGCACAACTACAACCTCAACAGCAACTGCAACCTCAACACCTACAGCAACTACAACAGCAACTACAACAGCAACTACAACAGCAACTACAACAGCCACATCAACTGCATCCTCAACTGCCACAGCAACCGCAACCGCCACATCAACTGCATCCTCAAGTGCCACAGCCACTTCTACTGCAACCGGATCATCAAGTGCATCTGCATCTGCAAGTACCTCAAGTGCAGCAACTGCCACGCCTACATCCACTGCGCCTCCTTCCGTTTCACCCATGTCAACAATAACTCCAAGCGCAAGTTCATCAAGCAGCGCAACTCTCTCACCTACAGCATCCACTTCTGGAACGGCTCGTCCCACTCTAAGCTCAACGACCTCTCCAACTTCAACTGCAACAGGTACTACAACAAATACATCCTATCTGAATATCACGCACGCCTTCTATAATCAGCCCCCACCGACAACCACAGACCCAATTGGACAGAATGGCTATATTGGAATCGGCGTCGGCTCTACTGTCGCGTTTGTAGGTACTCTTGTAGGGCTTTCTCATCTCTATAAGAGTTACAAGCTGAAGCTCAAGCGTATTGAAGCAACTACGCCAGTTGTTCGTGAGAATCCTCTTGTAAAGGAGGGCTCAGCCCGCCTACAGATTCGCTATGTAGAGAAGAGTACAAATACACCTCCCCTAACGCCGCGCCATTCAGGAGATAGTTTTGATGCACTTGATCTCAATGATTCTATCTGAGGTCTAAACAAATAAATCTAAAAAAGGACAATGGTAAAGTTAGCCCTAATTACTGGAGTTACTGGTCAAGATGGTTCATATCTTGCCGAGTTACTACTTTCGAAGGACTATGAAGTCTGGGGAATGATGCGCACCTCCTCCAATCATTTTTTTGAACGTATTAATCATATTCTCAATAATCCTGCTTTTAAGGTGAAGCGCGGCGACCTCCGTGATACCTACAGTATCCAGACTATCTTTGAAGAGTTTTCTAAACTTGATTTTGAGCGTGTTGAGATTTATAATCTCGCTGCACAGAGTCATGTTCGCCACTCCTTTGATATCCCTGAATACACGGCCGATGTAGATGCTCTCGGCGTCCTGCGATTCTTGGAGTGTATGCGCCGATCCCCCGTTAAGGACCGCATCCGCTTTTACCAGGCGAGTACAAGTGAACTCTACGGAAATCGTATTGGTGCTGAAGGCATTAGTGTTCTCTCTGAAACAACAGGATTTGAGCCCTGCTCTCCCTATGCCGTTGCTAAACTCTTTGCCTACTGGTCTGTGCGTAATTATCGCAGTGGTTATGGCATGTACATCTGTAATGGAATTCTATTCAATCATGAGTCACCTCGTCGTGGAGCTGATTTTGTAACGCGCAAGATTACAATTGCCGTTGGAAAGATTAAGCGAGGTGAGGAGACCTGTGTCGAACTCGGTAATCTAGATGCAAGGCGTGATTGGGGGCATGCGCGCGATTATGTAGAGGGTATGTGGCGCATTCTACAGCATGATACACCTGATGATTGGGTACTCGCCACGGGCGAGCAACACAGTGTGCGTGAGTTCTTGGAGATTGCCTTTAGTCATATTGGAATCCAGATTGTGTGGCGTGGTGAAGGTGTAGATGAAAAGGGATATGATGGCCTCACAGGAGATATTCGTGTGAAGATTAATCCGGCCTTTTTCCGTCCAAATGAACTTCATACACTCATTGGTGATCCGACTCGTGCAGAGCAGTCACTGGGATGGACTCGAGAGTCGACATTTGCATCACTTGTAAAGGAGATGGTGGACGCGGATTGCGCAGGCAAGCCTTAAAGAAACTAGTTGATATAGACATAGGAATGTCTGAAATCAAAGAGTACGAGGAGCGTGATGGCGAGTTCATCCGGATTTTGCGCTATTATCCTGAAGGCTCCCTACAGTTTCAGACAGCCAAACAGAAGATTGATATTCTGAATACAGTTCTTTTTGGACGGACCCTCTTTGTGAATGGTGTTCTACAATCATCTGTAGCGGATGAACATCTCTACCATATGAATCTTGTCTCAGGAGTTCATGAATGTCTTAACACAAAGTCGCGCATCTGTATTCTTGGAGGGGGCGAAGGTGCAACGGCACGGGCTGTTCTAGCGCGTCTTGGAGAGCGCACGGATGCACATGTAACGATGATTGACTGGGATACCGAACTCGTTACACATTTTCGTGAGAAGGAGCCGCGTTGGACGACTGTGTTTCTTGGAGGAAATGTCTTTGATGACCCGCGCCTGACAGTGGAGCACAGTGATATTTTCAAGATTCTCGAGGAGCCGCGTGTCTACGATTGTATCTATGTAGACCTAGTCGATCCTGATATGAATGACCCAATGTGGACGAGTCTTTTTGAGAAGCTACTTGGCTGGATGCCTGCTGGAGGTGTCATTACCATTAATGCGGGCGGCTGCTATCCATGGGATATGTCAGGAGTGGATGCAATTAAGATTCTCTACAGTAATCTTGATATTCCTGACTGGTTCATTAGTCATTCAAAGGTCTTTGTTCCCTCCTTTGGCCGTGAATGGGCCTTTGTACGCATCACTGTTCCTCCCAAGGGCACTCAGTATGGAATGACCTATTTTGATGTGATTCCACTTGATAGACAAGGATGCTAAATTTGAAGTGCCCCCTGCCAAGAAAGTATACACTATACAATGAGTCTCAGAATTATCCTCGGTCCCATGTTTGCAGGAAAGTCGTCTGAGCTTCTCGGCACTATTCGTAAGTATTCTGCGATTGGCTGGCCCATCTTTGTGATTACTCACAGTAGCGATACTCGTTACAGTGAGAAACCTGAAATCGTAAGTCATGACAAGGAGAGACATCCTGCGCTTGCAGTGCGTTATCTTGATACTGTTCTAACTACACTTGCCTATATCGATGCGCGCTTAATAATTATCGAGGAGGCGCAATTCTTTACTGGACTCAAGGAGTTTGTCATAAATGCAGTTGAAAAGGATAAGAAGGATGTCATCTGCGTTGGACTCGATGGCGATACGAAGCGGCAGCCGTTCGGTGAACTTCTGGAACTAATTCCCTACTGCGACAGTGTAGAAAAGCGCCACGCCTTCTGTAAGCGTTGTAACACTCCTGTGGCTGCGCTCTTCACTCACAGCGAAAAAAAGTCAAAGGATGACCAAGTGGAGATTGGAGGCGAGGAGATTTATGAGCCACTCTGTAGGATGCACTATCTTCAGTGCACTGGAATCTCTTTGTGAGGCTTTGTAGGTGCGTGATATCCATCTGCACCCTCTACCCAATCATCGGGCGGATACACGGGAGTTGGTATGAGAGAATCTTCGGGCGCATAGAAGTCCCAGAGTTCGGGACTTTCACTCCTATAGCTCTCACTACTCATCTCAAATAGCGCATAGCCAAATTCACTCATTCCAAGAAACTTTCTCGCAGGAAAGCAATGTCCGTTCTTCTTATGAACCTTGATATAGAGAGTTCCAATGACGAGAGTATCTGCAGAGATGGGAGCCATTTTTTTTCTACTGTATATACTGCGGCGCAACCCATTCAAATTTTTTTTTTTTCAACACGGTTAAAGACACGTATAGTAAATAGGCTAGATGACAATTTTTACATTTGGCGATAGCCATTCTGTTCACCCATTTGATAAACTAGCGTATGTAAATCGGAATAGTATTGGGCCTACTCTCGCGTTTTCAATTGGTCGTGATCGACTTGCTCGCCTTGACCTGCGCACATTTCCTGTGGTCGAAGGAGATACAGTTATTTTCTCTTTTGGAGAGATTGATTGTCGCTGTCACGTCCATAAGTATGTCTCCAGGGAGATGATCCCGTACAAAACAGTTATTAAGAATATTGTCGATTCTTATTTTGAGGGACTTCGGGACATTGTCTCGCAGATTAAGAATCTCAATGTCTATGTCTACAATGTAATTCCGCCGATTGAAGTCGATTCCACTGTGTGGAATAATCCTGAGTATCCGTTTCTCGGAACAAATAAGGACCGAAAGAACTACGCCCGCTATTTTAATGAATGCATTGCAATTAACTGTCAGTCATATGGCTACGGGTTTTTTGATATCTATGACAAGTATACGGATTCTAACGGATATCTTATCCGAAGCGAATCGGATAATCTAGTTCATATTATCAATCCGCAGTATCACCATGAATTCATGGTGTCGCGGGGTTTCTTTGAAACTAAACCCTCTCGTCCAACTATGAAGGCGACACTCGGCCAGATTCACTCAGATACGGTGGCTGGGCGTATTCTCATGGGTCTTATTCAACATGATATGAGTATCAAAACGATTCTCGATATTGGCTGCTGGAATGGTCTTGGAACGACTCTCTGTTGTGTACTCGGTGCACTCAGCCGCCCCGAGTATGCACCTGTGAAAATTCTCTCACTCGAGACAAATGGCGAAAATCTCCAGTGTGCAAAGGAGAATTGGGCTACGAGGCCTGGGCGTGAAATGGTTGATTTTGTAAATGGGCGCATTGCTACGAGCCTGATGTCCGATGAAGAGATTCATGCACACCCGACTTTTCTGAAGAATAAACCGCACTATGACCTCTGGTATGAATCAGATAAGAGGGCCTTTGCGGAGGTTCCACATGTTCAGGTGGGACAGACAATGGATCTAGTGATTCTCGATGGTGGAGAATATTGTGGATTCTCCGATTATCAGGAGGCGTGTAAGTTAAATCCGAAGTATCTCTTTCTAGATGACACAGATACGATGAAGACGGATAAAGTGCTCGAACATGCACAGAAAAATGGATTCACTCTGGTCTTTCACAATGCGGAGAGAAATGGCGTGGCACTTCTAAAGAGAAATGCCTAGAGTAGTGTAGAATGGAGGCACCCTGGTACTGTTATTGCCTAGTGTCTTCAGGTGGAGCCACATATATTGGTGCAACTGTCGATGTAGATCGCCGGTTGCGTCAACATAAGGGGGAACTGTCGGGTGGTGCAAGGGCCACACGGGCGAAAGTGGCGGCTGGAGAGACATGGCGTCGGCACTGCTATGTAGGACCGTTTAACAAACATGATGCGTTGTCATTTGAATGGCACTGGAAGCATGTGTCGAAGAAACAGCGTGGTGGGGCATTGGAGCGGCGCGAAGCCGCGCTCGGAGTTTTACTAGAGAACTCGGAGGCTTCAGTGGTATTTGATTAATATTTGCGGTGTGTTTTACGAGCCTTACGCCCTTTACGTGCCTTACGAGACTTACGAGACTTACGTTTTTTATATCTGCCTCCATCCATATTTTCATTACTAATGTTGTCTAAATTAATAGGTGCAGGTGCATTATTTCCATTTCCATTGTTATTTCCATTTCCATTGTTATTTGCAGGTATAGGATGATCTCTTAATTGATTAAGAACAGCTACTATTCTATCTCCCACAGCATCATCCTCCCAGCGCTCTACAAAATTAGCTAGTGGTTCACCTGGAATATTACCTGGAATACTAACATGTACACCATTTAATCCATCATTAGGACTTAAACTAACAGTTATTCCAGAAGGCATAAATGTATACATATTATTATCCGCATCAAATTGAACATTTTCTCCACTGACCTTAAATTCAAATCCCATATCTTCTGCGTTTGTTTTAAACTGTAAAGTTTCTCCATCGTTATCATCTGGATGAATAATATCAAGCAGGGGCATTTATAAATACTACGTATATTTTAAAATGTATTGGAATCAAATGGAGTGTGTAGTTGTCGAGGATCAAAACTTCCAGGGTCTAGAAGTCCCTGTCGACGATCCTCCTGGAAATTCTGTTTCGGCGAGGGCTGCGCCTCTTGGCCCTGTGGTGCCTTAGGAACAGGTGTAGATGCCTGGTAAGCCTGGGCCACGGTCGGTGTAGGAGCCGTAAAGAGGATAAAACAGAGTGCATAGAGTATACCAAGTAGACCTATCAGTACAAAATGGAGCGGGACCGACTTCAGATACATTGCAGCTCCTGCCGTGGCGATTACCATGAGCGCATCCGCAACGAGAATCTTCGCGCCGTTTTCTTTGGCGTAATCCTGGAAGACATCAATCATTTCATTGTAGCCGCGAGGAAGATTCTTGATGGTCGTAAAATAGAAGAAGAGGTCATGGAAAAGCTGGAAGAGCACTACACAGAGCATAAAATAGAGCGGGGACCAGTCCATTACAGACTTGAAGAAATAGGTGTAGAGGAAACGAGCGGCCACCACACCAATCATCAGACTCAGAACATCTGCACCCACCGCAAAAATGCCAAAGCGTTCATACCAATCATTAAGTGCCATAGTGCCCACTGTGGGTTTGGATCCGGCATATTTAACAAGAAAAAGAGTGATAAGTTCTACGAACAGGGCCGCGGTGCCAATAAATACCAGGTCTTCTGAATCTGTTGTGTTTGATATATCCATCCTACATGAGCGCTGGGAAAAATTTGAGGCTACACGGTGACCGGACTACTATCAAAGTGTTCATGCCATCCAAGGAGTGTTGTTCCAGTATATGCAAGCAGATTGGGGGCTGGGGTCTTCTGACCGCAGTAGGAATTGGATTTGTGGCATGGTCGTCGACTCATGTCTATATGTGTTTCTGTGCACCAAAGGGTGCCTGGGGTTTTGTACAGAGTCTTGTTGTCATGGATAGTAGTTTCTGTCAGGTTCTAATGGGTCTCATGCTCCATTCACAGGGTATGTATAAGGCGATGCTCGTGGCCTTCTTGTTTGGAGTTGTAGCTAGTCTTACTAAGGTTGCGAGCTGGATGAGCGGCGAAGAGATGGATATTCCAACGGAAATTCAGGGCCCTATTCTTCGTAGGCGAAAGGCGATTACTTAATGTTTACGCGTAGGCTTTTGAGAACGTTTGCCATTTTTTCTTGTTGCACGGTAGCGTTTTTCTTTTTTTCTGCTACCACCGTTGGCACCATTGGCATCAGGTACACTATTATTATTGTTATTTACTACATCATTATTATTGTTATTTACTACATCATTATTATTGTTATTTACTACATCATTATATGCAGGATCATTATATTTTTTTTTCAGGGGTAGCGGTGCATTATTCCACGCACGTTCAGCGGCAGGTCTAGCAAAAATTGCCTGTGCCCTAGCCATAAGAGCTTCATTTGTTGGAGCATTATCAGCAGCTATGGCTGCGAGAGTTCGTTCAGCATGTGGTGTTGTCGTGTTTCCAGCAGAACGATACACTTCACGAATTGCAAGAATACGTGCATAGAGTTCAGGCTTTCCTCCTCCAGTACAGACTCCATAATTCTCACGATAATGAGCACCTGGAGCAGCTCCAGGATTAGGAACAATACCAGGTGGATTATTCAAATCAAAATGATTGTGATCTGCACACGGGCGACCACATTCAACACAAAATGTTAATTTCCAACCAGTAAATCCTAGTATTTGATCTATTCTTGCCCTTGTTGCAGGAGAATTATATTTATCTCGAATTTCTTGAAGAAGTAAATTATCTGCGCAGTAGGGTGCATTTTCAAGTGGATTTTGCTTGTCATTTGGATGTGTCATATATACACAGCCTTCTGTTCTTTCTTCAGATACTAAACAGAATGGGCACATTGTTCTGTGAAAAATATCACCAAATCCTAGAGGATCAAGTGTCTTAGCATTTAATAAAACAGAGTCATATATACCAATTGTTTGGTCAAGGCCTGTTTTTGGTGGAGGAGGCGTCGAATATTTTTCAAAAAAATCATCTGATACCATATAAGAAACTTCTTGTAGAGTTAACTTATGTCCACAGTTTTGCTCAGGATTAGCAGGACCTCCAGGTTGCCAATAGCATGGAACCTGATTACGATCGACTGTCAGTGGAATTGTTCCTAAATAGCCTTCAATATTATCTTTGTCTATTGCGCCTTCAAGGGGATGAGCGTGAAGATCAAAAACAATCTCGCCTTTACTTGCAAAATTATAATCTTCAGGAGCCTTACGAAGGCCTCTATTTTCTAAAGCCAATTTGTAGGTGATAAACATATCTTTTGTTGGAGCATTAATTTCTTGTTGAACTTGTATAATGTGTCCTAGATTGACAATATGACGTCTATATTTTATTCCAGAACTACCTTGTATTCGAGCTAGTATATATTGAAGCAATAGGTTTGTATATCTATAAAATTTAAGTTGTGGAGATAGATCACCTGCAAGTTCAGGAGTAAATTTTGCTGGAAGAGAATATTTTTCATTTGCCAACTCTTCTATTTTTTGTTTTGATTCATATTCTTCACTGTCATAGCCATCCTCATTATCTAATCCAGTATATTCATATATTAACGTTCTGTTACCTTCTTCTTCTTCTTCCAAAGGAAAATGATCTTTTACATAACGACTATACCCTCCTAGATCTGGAATAAAAAAAGGATAAAATCCTTCTCTCATTGTATATGATGGAAATTCTTTACTAGCAGATTGATTATCAACTGTTGGATGATTTGGCATATCATCTACAATCCATTTAAAAAAATTATTCATAGTCCAACGATTTAAGAAGGATGCATCTTCATGTCTTTGTTTATTTTTGACAGGCGATAGACAAGTAGTTGTCTTGCTTAGTTTAATATCACCATATTTTACTAAAGCAGCTGGATCTGCCTTGATTTCAAATCCTTTATTTATATATTTTCGCATTCGTCTTTTAAGGAATATATTTCCATTTAACAGTAGATTCACATATTCACCTTGAAGTGTACCTTTACGCGTTCGTAGATCCTCAGGATGACTTGCAAAGATATTAACTCCATCAAACCAGACTTGGCAGAATGTCAAATCAAAGTTATTCACAACCTGTAATGGTGTTCTTCTTTTTCTTACAGACATAATATCAATTGTTGTTGTATAATATCTTGAACGAATGCCAGCTCGATACACTTTTTTAATTGCATTTTTTCTAAGAAATGAGTTGCAATAAAATGAAGGTCTTATATGTTTAAATTTTGTTGATTGGGATTGCATAGTTATTTTATCATAGATAGGTCGAAGTATCCCGTCTTCTGGATTAAAGAGTTTATCAATGAAGGATTTTATCTTGTCGATAGGTACATAGATATCTAAATCAGATATACTATCATCATCTGGAAATGTACTCCTTACTATACTTCCACCTGCTAAGAGAGCACCATGATCACGTATAGCATTCTTTAATGTATCAATCATAAGGTTAGTAATAGTAACATCACCCTGTTCATTTCGAGTTTCTAACAGTTTTGATAAATATCTATCAAAACCGGGTAGGAGTTCAGCAGTCATATTTGTTGGTTCACGCATTGGAATATTCTCTTTGCCTATAAGATCTTCAGGTTCTGCCACTTTTTCGTCAGAATTATTAAAAAGTGCTCGCGCTTCATTTTCCATGCGTGCAATATTTACTTCATTTGCAGCGGCCCTTCGTGCTTCTTCATTTGCTACTGCTGCTCTCGCTCTCATAGCGGCAACTTGTGCATCAAATGCTGCTCGCCGAGCTCTTTGTCTCTCTAAACGTTCTGCTTCATTGGCATTATTTGGAGGTGGGGCATCCATTCTACTTATAGATTTATATATATATATTTATATGAAACCGTCGACCTCCACAACTTCACTCACAGAACTCACTGCAGTGACTTCTGATAATGAATGTTTTGTCTGCCTTGAAGTCACTCATGAAAGTGGCACAGCCCTTGTAGAGAGTAGTAAGTATATCACATGCGGTTGTCATTTTCATGTGCATCCGACCTGTTGGAAGCAATGGATACGCGAAAAACATACGGTCAGTAATCTAGATTTTCCATTCTGTCCAATTTGTCGTAAAACTTCACAGAATCCGGTTCCACCTCCACCTCCTGAATTTTCGCCCCTATCCACAAAATGGTATATTGTGTTTGTTTTGGCAGCCATTGTATTTGGCTGTATGGTACTTGGAGGTATTATTGCTTCAAAGAAGTGATTTTGCTGCGACGATTTTGAAATTTAATTAGAAGTTTATCAAACGTTGATTTTTTATCTGTTTCAGAGAGAAGTTTCCATTGACTTGCAAGTTATATGTAAGTCTATTGTTGCCATTTTCTAAATAAGAGCAATAGATTTTATGTCAATCAAATTTAATACGCTATAATGAATATTTTATAAAAATGAAATCCGGAGGTATATTGAAACCAATACATAAAAGTATTAATTTGAGTACGCGAGTCCACCCATGCCAGACATCACGCGGAGAACGTTGTAGTTCGTCGCATAGACATAGACCGTGGAGGAGGTCGCCGTGCCAACCGCGTTGTTGGACACCGTGAGGAGCAGCGTCGTGTTATCAATGCGTGATAAGTTGCACGTGCCGCTCGGCTGGTGCTGCTCCGGCTGGAGGGCGAAGGAGTAGACGTTGATGCCAACAGACGGGATGTTGGTGTGGTGCTGGTACGGCTGGACCTCGTTGAAATAGCGGCCCTCACGCACCTGGAATCGGTCGTGGCCGTTGAGCTGGATGAGCGCCGTGACGCACGGGTTGCCGCCGGCCATGCCCTCAACGCGCGTGACGGAGTAGCCAGACTCCAGGACTGACCGGTCCCACCAGTCAGAGAAGTTGAACGGCTGCTGGCCCTTCCACGGGTTGATGACGTTCGTGTCGCAGCTCGTGAAGGAGTCGCGCTGGACCACCCAGATGAGCTCCTTGCACGGGTGGTTGAAGTTCAGCTTCAGCTTGTTGCTGGAGGAGGTGATGGACTCACCGCCCGTGAACTGCAGAACCTCGATCAGGTACTCGTGGGACACCTGCGCGAACTTGCGGCGCTCATCCGTGTCGAGGTAGATGTAGTCAACATACAGCGAGCACGCGACGAGGCCGGCGTTGCCAACGCGCGTCTGGATCGCCGTCGACGACGACGCCTGCGGGGTGTACGCCCAGCAGAGGTTCGTGAGGTCGTTGAACTGGAGGTTGATGCGGACCTCGTGGTACTGGAGCGCGATGAGCGGGAGCGCCAGGCCAGGGTTGCGGCAGAACCAGAACTGCAGCGGTACATACAGCGTGTACTCAGGGGAGCAGTTGAGAACCTCGTTGGAGGAGTTCGGCTCGCCACCCGAGCAGTAGTTGTCGCAAGACTCGCCGCCCTGAACCAGCAGGTTCGTGAGCTGCGGGATGTTGCCCACCATCTTGGCATAGCCAGCCTGCTTACCAGGCTCCTGCGTGAGATCGTTCCAGATGTGCAGCCACTGGCCATAGTGCTTGTCGATGCGCTGGCCGCCGATCTGGAGCTCGACCCAGTCGATGAGGTTGTGGCCGACCCAGTTGAGCCAGCGGAACTGGGCGCCTGAGCCGTCAGAGGCCAGGAGGGAGACGCTGGGGAGCGTGGCCTGGAGGTACATACGGTAGATTAAGTCACCGTTGCGCTGGATCGTGCAGGTGACCTGCTTGCCGAAGTTCGGCGCGCCGTTCCACGGGTTCTCGATGGCCTCCATCGCAAAGTTCGTGTGGCGGCGGTAGACCACCTTAAAGAAGGTGATCTGGGGATTACCCGTGAGATAGACGTCCTGTGCACCATACGCTACAAGCTGCATCAACCCGCCCCCAGTCATGATGTATTATACACCTCCTTTAGAAAAAAATTTTGGCAGAATAAAAAATTTGGAATTTTTTGGAGAAACTATTAAAACCAGAGCCGGAGGCTTCCGCTTTCAGAAGGTCAAAATCTCTTTATTCTGGCCACGACCATTGTAAATCCAAACTTCGAAATTATATCCAGCTTTCAAAACTGCCTTTGCCTTTTCTTCTAATCTACATGTTTGTAGTTGTAGTGTCCAATCAGATTTTATCTCTACTATCGTATTAAGTGGCTCAATATAGAAATCAGGATAATAGACTCTCTGTTTACCCTCATTACATGTATACTTTACATGAGGTACGACACCTCTTCCAACATGAATCTCCTCTTCTGAAAAGTGTTGAAGAAGTTCAGTTAATGCAATATTTTCATATCCTTGTATCTTTACAATTTTTCCACTCGGCATAGTGTAGTCACGATGTTTAAATGATGTCTTTTCTGCTTTTGCCTGAACATCTGGATTTTGATTTGGATGACCGCCATATCTTTCCATACAGGTATTCATCCATTTGTCATGAACTTCTTTAGTTCTTTTTGGATGATCTCCATATTTAACTTGATATGAATTTTTTATTTTATCTTTAATTTCTTGATTTTGCCCAACATTTGAAACACCATAGTTTTCCATAAATGTTTCTTTAATTCTTTCACTCACAATCTTCTTGGAACACTCTTCACAATAAGGCAATCTATAGACATTTAACATCTCAAAGCGTTTAGTAGTCTCTTTTCCACATTTACATTGAAATATAATACGCATTCGTTGATTATATTTCGGATATTCGCCAACTAACATGGCACCACCTTCAGATAGAATTTCTTTTAATATATCTAAAGTGTATTTCATACACTATATACTAAGAAAGATAATGTATCAAATTTTCAATAAAGTAAAGCGCCTAAACGGATTCAGGAAAACTCAATAGAATTTAGTATGGGTGAACCCTACTTCAAGATAAGGCCAACAAAGCGGTCTAATCCGGAGGCTCGTACTACGCTGGATGCAATTCACCAGGTGAAAATGTCCCAGCTTCTTGAACGGAAACAGGGAGTCGACTCACTAAAGACACAGGAAAAACAGTTAACTCAAGAAATACAGGTATGTGAAAACATTATTGAAAGGAACTTGAAGGAGAATCGTCTGCGAGAAGTCAAGCGTGAGATTGAATCAATTGATAAAGAGGATGATTTACTAAATTATTTTTTGGAGACGGGTGATATACTCTACACGTATTACGATATCCAGGAAAAGATTCAGAATGGAGTGGAGAGTCTTCAGAAAACCAGGAATTATGTGAAGCCGGGAAGTGTCCTCGCGGCCCTTCACGATGCGGCGGGCGAGAGTAGTGAGGTCACAACGGATCTGAAAAAGGAGATGAAAGGTGAGAATTTACAACGGGATAAACTCCTTGATAAATATCTTCAGAAGGTGGATCCTGGTCATGCGAGAAATACATCCGTCGAGGCGGAGAGTGGCTTTGGACTCTGTGATGAGTGCTCATCCGAAATGATTTTTAGTGCCAATGAGGCCATGTTTAGTTGTGCAATCTGTGGTCATCAGGAGTTTGTGCTTATGGACAGTGATAAACCGAGTTACAAGGATCCGCCGCGTGAAGTGAGTTATTATGCATATAAGCGTATTAATCATTTTAATGAATGGCTGGCACAGTTCCAGGCCAAGGAGTGCACCGATATTCCCCAGGAGATCTATGATCAGATTTTACTGGAACTCAAGAAGGAGCGTATTACACAACTTGAGGGCCTGAAACCGGCGAAGATTCGCGAGATTCTAAAGAAAATCAAGGCGAATAAATACTACGAGCATGTGCCTCATATTACAAATCGCCTCAATGGCAAAAATGCCCCTGTGATGAATCGTGAGATTGAGGAGAAACTTCGGTATATGTTCAAGGAGATTCAGCCGCATTTTCAGAAGCACTGCCCTAAGGGACGCAGTAACTTCCTTTCGTATTCCTATGTTCTGTATAAATTCTGTGAACTGCTCGAACTGGATGATTATCTCCCGAATTTTCCTTTACTGAAAAATCGGGACAAACTCTATACCCAGGATAAAATCTGGCAGAAGATTTGTGAAGATTTAAATTGGGGCTTTATCCGCTCAATTTAAGTAATATCCGCCGGCATACGGAAAGACCCAGGGACGGAGTTGACCAGGGTCCTCACCTGTCATATCGGCAATTTCACGGCGCACCATCTTCGGGTAGACATTATTGTAGTAATTGTAATCTTCTGCATTGGGCACATGACTTGTTGTCAGTTGCACCATAGTTCCAGGAGATGTGAAGTATTCACGCAGAGGGCTTATCACAGACAGAAGAATTGCGGAGGCAAAGATAACAAGGATAAGCGCTGTATTGGATAGACGCATTCTACTTAACCCCTACCAATTTGTGAGGCGGCCTGTTTGAAGGATGATGCTGCTCCCATATCACCCATTGCGGCGGCCTGATTGGATTTATCTAAAAGCATCGCTTGTTGATTCATTGCTTCAGGTGACAAATTAGGAACCATTGGGCCTATTTGGCCGTAGGGGGCCCCCTGGAGTTGCATGGCAGAAGCTGTACGGTAACGATTAAATGTAGGTGACTGAATTGGCAGGAGAATTTGTGCATCAATTGGTAAAGACATTGGGGGTGTCATTCCATAATTCTGCATTGGGCTTGTCATTCCACCTCCTATCATTCCATAATTCTGCATTGGCATTTGCATAGGGGTCTGCATTTGCATAGGGGTCTGCATTTGCATAGGGGTCTGCATTTGCATAGGGGTCTGCATTTGCATAGGGGTCTGCATTTGCATAGGGGGTACCATAGTGTCCGAGATAGGCTTCGCGGATACTTGAACGGGCGGTTGATTTGTCGGGGTATTGGGGCTCGGAATCTGATTTCCACTCGCATCCACCTCAAACCCTTCAAAATATGAACGCGATACGATTACTCCTCCAAAGAGAAGTGTACACATCAGCACGATAAGTGCAACAGTTGTTGTTGACATACGCATTTACTATTTATCTATGTGATAGAAAAATAGTAGATTTATTGATAGTCTTATTGCTTACCCATGAAGGGTCACTGCGCTTAGCCTGAAGGGTCACTGCGCTTACCCTGAAGGGTCACTTACTTCGTAAGCTTACCCATGAAGGGTCGCTGCGCTTACCCTGAAGGGTCACTTACTTCGTAAGCTTACCGCGGGAAGCCTACGAGGTTCGCACCAATGCCGAAGCCAGCACCCTGGCGAGCCGTCACGCCGATGGACGGGGAGACGAGGTCGAGCACGGCGAAAACGGCCGCGGCGACGATGGCGATGGCGACGACCTCCTGGAAGTCAATGCCCTTCCGGGGAACGAGCACGGCCGCGAGACCGACGGCGATACCCTCAATGAGATACTTGATGGCGCGATTGAGAACTTCAGCGAGATCCATTATTTATATTGGTTAGTGAGAAAATTTTTGGGCGCAGCCGGCTGCGTGGAAACCCCCTAAAGAAATATACCAGTAAGCCCTTAGAATGTCAAAGGAGGTGAACTATACGGAGAAGGAGGACTTTCTTGAGGAGGACCAGGAGATTCCTGGCCAGAAGTTCTGTCTGCTGAGTTTCCTGAGTCCGGAGAAGGTTCTGGCCAGTAAGGATTCATTTCTCTTTTCGTCTTTTGTAAAGGACTTTGAGATTCAGTACAAGACGAAGAAGCTCGAGGCCTTTCTTGCTGATACGGTTCGCTCTGTGAACTCAAAGCTCGAGGAGGAGGCGGTTAAGGCGGAGAAGGCCGATCTCTCGGGTGTTGCACTCATTTGCCGTTCAAGCCAGGTAAAGATGGAGACGGTGCTTGCTGACCTTGAGGGCTATGTGCGCAAGAACCAGAAGGAGATTCAGGAGACGACAATCCAGGAGGCCTATGAGGACTTTCTCTATAAGAATGGCAGCCGTCTGGAGGAGGAGTTCTATGCGAAGAATAACTTCAGGACATCCGTGCGTGGTCTCAAGATACGCGGAGTCTATGGAACTCAAGGTGAGGCCGTTGCCCGCTCCAAGAAGCTCCAGCGCAATGACACGATTCACAATGTCTTTGTGGGTGAAGTTGGCAAGTGGCTGCCGTGGGACCCGAATCCCAATGCGGTCGCTGAGCAGGAGTATGCGGAGGACCAGCTCAATACGCTCATGAAGAAGTACAAGGAGAATGAGAATGCTCGTGATACCTTTTACTCAGAGCAGCGCAAGAAGGGCGTCAAGGGCATGGCGGGTCAGCAACTACAGGTGGAGCGGCCCGAGCCTGAGGCCGCGGATGCCTCTCCTTTCACAGCGGGTGTCGGCTCCTATGCGAGCATGTTCAGTGGCCCCGCTGACCTCGCCATGGAGCGCAGGAAGGAGAAGAAGGAGGAGAAGGATGACAAGAAGGACTAGTCTGTTTACAGTTTTTTGAAAAAACATAGAACAGATATTTACGCGTAATAACCAGTCGCACCTGCAGAACTCGTCATTTCACGCGTCACAATGGGGATGCACTGGTCGCTCTGGCAGAAGGTTCCCTCGGGACACTGCGTCTCGCGCTTGCAATCGTAGTTGGAAAAGCCCTGTACAAGGCCGGGGAACATGCTGCGCAGCATAGGCATGAACATGAGTACCGCAAATAAGATAACAAGGGCACAGCCCGCAACTCCTAAACGCATCATCTTAGCCATTCTATTCAGTGTGGAGAAAGCCGCCAGGATTTCCAGGATCGGAAGGCTCAACGGGTAAAGTAGAATAGGCCGGTAACATCGGAGTATTGTAAGAAGTACAGTATCCATTCATGCAACGAGTGCCGTGTACGCAAGTAGGCTTATCAACACCGCACATCTGACCTTCACCTGCTTCAAATCCCTCGACGCGCCCTTCAACTGCATACCAGCCCATCAGTACGCATGCAAAGAGAAGTATACATAAAATTGCTATTGTGTCGCTCTTCATCTACATCTTGCGAATATTAATAGGAGGTCCCTTGAGTTTCCGTGCCGCGCTCGGGTCATACTGGTTAATATCCTCCTCATCCTTGTCGCGATAGTGCTGCTCACTGTGTTGCCAGAACTCGGGTGCTCCAATGCGGAATTTCTCAGGATGCATCTCGGCCTTGTACCAGAAAATACAGTCCTCGAGTTTATTGCTCTGTGATGTATTGTCAATCACGAGACACTCGTAGTTCTGCGTACACTGGTCCATGACCTGACAGAAGAATTCAAAGGAGGGAAAGGCCGACCCGTAGTTATCATAGATGCGCTTGCGGTTGGAGGCGTAGGGCTCACGGAGAATGAAAACATAGTCTACATTAGTTCGGAGTGCCGGCTGAATACCGAGAGGGTATTGCATCGTAATCAAGAAGAAGACCTTGAGCCAACGACCGTTCATGAAGAGATACTTAATATTCTTGTCGTGTGTCCAGGAGTCGTCGTACATACAGTCGTCGAGAATCATAAAGGATCGGGGGTCAATCTTGCTCTGCTTTCCAACAGCGAGGTCCTGCTGAATTTTGTGCATCACGAGTTTCTGCCGTTTACAGAAATTTGCCAGAATGACGGGACTGAACTCTCCATGAATGAAGAGCGGCGGAATCATTTGTCCGTAGAAACTGTTAGACTCCTCTGTACCACTGATGACTGTGCCAAGCGGCATATTCTGGTGGTGGTAGAGCAGGTCACGAACAAGGGTACTCTTACCCGTACGACGACGACCAATGAAAACGGCCACGGCGTCTTGAGGAATCTTTTTCATATCGAACTTTCGGAGGGATACATTCATAGCGGAAGCGGCTGCCATTGCGTCTCTATATAGTAGGGACGCAAACGCGTTTTTTGAAAACTACCCTAATCCTTAACCCCGACCAGAAAGAATGCCCGTAGAACAATGGGACAATGCGTTGAAAAGTGTCCCTCCTCCGCCTGTGGTTCCAATACAACAGACTCTAACCGCCGAACATATGGCACAGATGTCTGGCTTTCGAAATCTGAGTTTATCTCATCCGGCATATTCACTCCTCGGAGTTGATTCAAAGACCCAGGCCTGGCTCGACCACAAATGGCGCTGGCAAGGGCAGAGCAGTGAGGCGGGAAAGGGCGACTGTGAGATTAGTCTCGGAAATGGGCGACAGAAGGCGTATTGTAAAGTAACTCATCTTCTTGACCCCGTTCGTTGGATGAAGGGTCGCTATGAATTTGCAATGGAGCCTGCTAATGCGAATCGCACAAAGGGATGGGCTCGGGCTCAGGAGAAACTGAAGGACCCAATGAATCAGGCGTATGTGGAGGCACTGAGTTACTTTAGTCTCTCACGTCTTCATGAACTCGATGCATCCCCGCATTTTCCTTTTTATTATGGCTCCATGACGGCCATTGCTAATAAGTATATGTTCAATATCAGCGAAGAGTATGACAGTTTTCGTAACACTCGCTGGTTCTGGCGAGGGCTGGATGCAAGGCGATTTGCCGTGCAGGCGGATTTTGAAACGGATTCAGACAGGGCATTTTGGACTCGGCGTCCCTCCTTTATCAATGATAGCGGGGACTCGACAAATTCTGAAGAGGATTCGGATAATGAGGCGTCTGGAGATGAATCATTGAAGGCGGATTCTGTTCCTGACGGAGCGGGAAGTATTCATACGGCTGATAATCTGAGTTTTCACAGCCAGTCTGAGGAGGAAGAGGAGGAAGAGGAGGATGATGAGGAGGATGATGATCCGCATTTCTTTGCAGAATTCAATGATTTTCCTGTGATGCTGATGTATCTTGAACGGTCCGAAGGTGTAATGGATACTCTTCTTGAGAATCATAGCCTCGTAGGTGCAGAGCCTGGTGAGCCTGAGTGGGAGGCGCGTTGGTCGGCGTGGCTGTTTCAGGTGATTGCTGGACTCTGCGCCATGCAGCACACACTTTCGATGACACATAACGACCTTCACTCTAATAATATTGTCTGGTCCTCAACGGAGAAGGAGTTTTTGTATTATTCGAAGCGCGATGGAACGACTTGGAGAGTACCGACCTACGGAAAGATTTTCCAGATTATTGATTTTGGCCGCGCAGTGTTAAAGTTAGGCGATAAGGTCGTCTACAGCGATGATTTCCGTCCAGGAAATGATGCAGCGACGCAGTATAATTTTGGAGAGTTTGCGGTCAAGAAGGAGGCGATCGTGACGCCGAATCCGTCATTTGATCTGTGCAGACTTGCGGTGAGCCTTTTTGAGGCCGTGTTTCCTCATAAGATGGAGGCAAAGAAAGGTGGTCGTGTGATGTCCTCTGAGGTGGGGATGGAGATGCGTGAAACGGGCTCGGATCTATTCAATACGATGTGGGCCTGGATGGTGACAGATTCGCGGGAGAATGTGTTGATTGATGCGGATGGAAATGAAAAGTATCCGAGTTTTGACCTCTATAAGGTGATAGCAGAGGACTGCCATATGGCACGGCCACGGGACCAGGTGGAGAAGAAGCCGTTCAGTGGATTTAAGGTGAAGCGGGTGCCGAAGAATGAGAAGGTGTATAGCCTCTTTTTTTGATTATGTTCCGTAGTACGAAACTAAATCAAAGGTTTATTTACGATTCTTGCGTGTGCGACTTTTACTGCTTGAATTATTATTGTTGTTGTTATTTATATTATTATAGTTATTATTATTTGAAGTCAGATACTTGAGGTTACTGAGAACATTCTTCGTATTAAATTTTTTAACGGCCTTCAGATCTAAGTCGTAGTCCTTACAGAGATGCTTCATGACACGCACAACATTATCATGAGTCTTCTGTAGGTCCTTCTTCTGGTGTTCATAATCCGGGTCCTCTACAAGTTCAAAGAGGGCGTCCTTGAGGTGAGCCATTCCAAAGAGAGTGCTCATTGCATAATTGTATTGAATATCGGCATCCTTGATACTGGCAATACGGCCAACATGTTCAAGTTCACCTGCAGCCCACATCATAACACCCTTTGCCGTGGTTTCGTAGTGGTGCGTCATTTCTACCTTACGCATGCTACGGTTCTTACGGTTACGGCGACGACCACCCTTCGTAGTACCCGTCATATTATTCATAGCACCATTAGTATTCGTAGGAATATTATTCATATTATTTGTATTATTACCAAACATAGTCCGCATAGCATTACCGTAGTTATCATTATTATTCGTAGCATTAGTAGTCATAGCATTAGTAGTCGACATTTTCTATAAAATAATTACAGATTTAAAATCTCGGAACTCCAGTTTGAAGGTCAAAGTCGGTCTCTGAGCCCACCATCATTGCAGATGCAGGAGATCCACCCGACATCTTCGGTAGTTCGGGCATCTTAAATCCTGATAAAAAGGTTCCAATAGAAACAACTGAATCAGGAACCATCTGATATAAGAAAGTGACCATAATGGCCCCAATGCAGAAATCGCGAATAGCACCCTTCATCTGAAATGGCTCCTTCTGGTAATAGATTGTCTGCGCAGTTCCAAGTGCCGATAGAATTAAACCGCCAAGCAGAACTGTAAGAAAAAGGGGCGTGCTCGTGCCAAACATTTACTGCCCTCCCCTAGAAAACTTTTACGCTATTATTTCCTCAAACTCAATCGCGTTCGACGAAGCATCTAACTCTTCAAAGTCATCTAGTGGTTCCGGAGGTGCATCAATTGTTTCAATGCGATCAACCTCACCACCCTCAAACATAGAGTGAGTTGCAATTTCATTTCCCTCCACATCATTGCTATCAAAGATTGTATCCATATTTGTGAAACTCACTGTCGGCTCTGTGTCAACGACCAATGTCTGCTGCCCTTCTTGCCCTTGAGGAGCCTCGGGTGCAGCCTCCTTGCTTACAGTCACCATGGACTTCATAGAACTCTTCGGAGCCTGAACCGATTGCGTAGTGGCCTCAGCCTTCACTGTAGGAACAGGTTCAACGGGCTTCTCCTCAACCGGTTTCTCTTCAGGCTTTGTCTCAACCTCTGCCTCCTTTGTGGCTACAACCTCCGCCTCGGCCTCCTCATCCTCCGCTTCGCCTTCAGCACCTTCATCGTCATTCAGATACTCGCGGAGGATTGTCTTGACCGGTAGGAGACTACGAATCGACTGCTGAATACCCTCTACAATCAGCGCCTCGACCTGGCGCATATTCTTCTGACGGTCCATGGAGGAACCTTGCTCAGCAAAGAGGAAGGCATTGTTCCATAGAAGACGACCCGTTTCCCTCAGTGTACGGTGGATAAAATGGTCGAGCTTCGGAATCGTAATCTGCAGCTTCTTCTGCTTCGTAGTGATTCGAATGGCCGACAGCACCTTCGTGTGTGCAATAAAGACAGCCGTCAGCAGTTCCTCCAGGTAATCACAATTTGAATCCCGCTGAATCTTCTCCGTCTCCCTGAGAACCTTATCCTGATTCCAGTCCGGAATCTCCTGAAGGAGCGCCTGGAAATTCCATAGAAGTCGCTTTGTTTCGGGCTCCTTGTCCTTTGCAACTTTCAATAAATCAAGAAAGTAGATTTGAAAAGCCGGTGATAGAATCTGGCAGAGCTGACGAGTGTACTCCGTCTTTGCCTCGGCGTACACATTGATAGAATCTCCGCCGACGTTCATATTTCTCTAAAGAGAAGCAGTTTCGTATCGTACGCCATTAAACGCGGCCTTATTCTCGGCCACAAGCCAGGCTAAAAGTAGCCATGGACTCATTCCATTCCCCCACCGCCGATATGCTTCAAGAACAAGTTCCTGCGGAACAAATCCTTTGGTCTCCAAGACTTTCTGTAGAAGTGTAATCGGATCTTCGCCCTTATTCCACGCCTCCAGAACTCCTTCGAGGCTCGGTGGCTGGGCCTCCGCCTTTAGAGAATTCTTCCATGAACGCACCTCCTTGTAGATACAGCGCGAAAGGACAGGTGGCGAGATACGCCACGGTTCCGTTGATTCCAGAATACAGAGTACCTGCGGCATCGCCGTTTCAAGAATACGGCGCAGGAAAGCCTGTGCCTCCTGTGTAAGGTCCTCTACACCTTCAATCCAGAGAATTGATGCTTCACGCGACCGCACCTGAATATGAAGACGGTCACGACCATCGCGCAGAGAACGGTCCACGCGCGCGTTCCAATGAAGAAGATTGACTCCACGTCTTTGCGCTTCAGAGCGAATAAACGTGGATTTACCTGAACCTGGGGGTCCTGCAACAAGCCAAGCGGGCTGTGGCATTTAACTTAAATTGGCAAGGATGCTTTACGCCTACGCGCGCGAATTGAGATACTGCATCAGAAGCGCCTCATCGTGCTCCGCATTCTTCTGTAGGCTCTGCTGTAGAGGGTTGTTATTGACTGCATCCACTATTACCTGCATATTGCGCTCCGTGCTGACATCGAGCTTGAGAGGAGCACGGTACTTCACCTGTCCGATGTCGCCCGCTCCAGGAGGCAGGCCAACGACATTATTCACGGCCAGGGCACGGTCATCAATGATATCCACATCGAGTTTCTTTGAAGTCTGTAGAACATTCGAATTGAATGTGCCCAGACCACCATTGCCCGCAAACGGCTTCGGCAGTTTCGCGACGGCCTCCTTATTCGGATTGAGGCGCATATTGTACGCCTGTTGGTGGCTGGTGAATTTCTCCGTGGCCGCCTTGACACCGCCATAGTACTCAGACTTCGCTGAAATCTGAGCCTTCTGCGTGGGGCGGGCGATATCATCAGGGTCGTAGACCGTGAGGCGCGTCGGTCCATCGGCCGGTGCCGCAATACCGCGATAATCCCACTTCACCGTCGTCTCCTTGACCGTCGTACGCGCAACATCCGTCGGGTCCCAGACCGTAATCGCCGGTGCACCACCCGCATACCCTACAGGTGTACCCGTCTGGCGGATGTTTCCACTTGTCTCCTCGCGACGCGTAGGACGAGAGTCATCCGCGTAGTGGACCGTATTGGCCTGTGTATCTGCAGGTGTAACATTCAGACCCATGACACGATCAACCGTGTAGTAGCGCTCGTTAGGACGCACTTCGTAGCCAGACTTACCATAGTCATTCTCTGCAGCATCTGTATCGGCGCTCGTGTAGGTCGTCATGTCCGCATTACGCATACCCGCGCCACCAAACTGCTGGTGCATCGGTGTACGGTAGGAACCTGTTACATAGTTCTCACCGAATTCCTGACTGGCCGCAGGACCAATGAGTTCAGTCGTCGTATCCGTACGAGTTGTGTACGGCATGACTTGAACAGGGCGCGCCGTCTCACGCTGGGACTCCTCAGAGAAGGCTCCAACAAAACGCTCGCCCTCCTGGTCCACGAAGAATCCATCAGGGCGGTACTTGCGAACCTCACCAGGATTCTCCATGGACTTGCCGATGAACTGCTGTCCACGAACCACGGTGCCCTTGTAGGAGAGTTTCGGATTATCCGCTGTACGGAGGTCATCCGTGCGACGGATATTATTGATCATGTGCTCATTCACCTCATACTGCTGGAAACCACCCTTGCCCGTGGCACCAAACTTCTCTCCAATGGCTGCACCGACTTTTACAGGCTCAAAGGGGCGCTCACCATCGCGACGACGCATTGCAGGATCCTCCATGCGGCTTTGGAAGAAGTCCGTGTTATCCTCCATACCGAAGGGATTACCGAAAGGTGACTTATTGCTGTCGAACATAGATTCAACTTCACGCTTGGCAATTTGTGTGCTTCCAGTTCCATTGTAGGAATCGAGGATGCTGACATTCGTGTCGACATTCACATTCTGCTTTACGCGTCCTCCATAGAAGGGCTGCATGTTGTTGTGAACAAAGTCCTTGGTTGACATCACCTGGCCGCTGAGTGGGCTGACAACGGTATCGCCACTCAGATAGTTCGGATTCTCTTCAATTCCAGGAGCATTCATCGCAACAGAGGGCTTTGCGGCATCAATCGACTGCGGTACAGGATTAAAGAGGCGTGAGCCTCCATCCTGATTCGGTTCCATTGCAGGATTCGCGGCTAGATTCACAAACTGCGGTGATGTACGAGCGTAGTCAGTGGGAAGCAGGCCTGATGCAGTTGCCGGATTCGGCTGTGAAGGGTAGGTCTTTCCGTAACTTGTTTCATACATCATATCGAGTTGTGCGGGGGATGTTCTAGGAGATTGACCCGAGGGGGTCTGAGAAAGGGCACTTGTGGGAGGTGACGGATAAGCATACGACTGAAAGCCCTCCTTTCTCTTTTTAGGAGTTTCAGTGGTTTTGGTAACGAGATACCCTAGGCCTGCTAGGGCCAAAATAGTTGCGACCTCCATGGCTTCTAACTCTAGACAACTTTAATGCGTTTTATTTCGCTCCTTGTCGAGGTCACGGCTCGGTATGTAGAAATCGAACGGTGTCTCGAAGGTCGCTTGAGGTTGATGAGGTACATCAATCCAACGATTCCATCCCGTGGCCCGGAGAGTACACGGAGGATTTATCAGTTTGTTGAATGTCATCGGAAATGACATGTCAGGCGCAGATTTGTAATAGGTATTATTGAAATCATTCGTATCGGGGTTATACTGCTTATCATCACAACGAACACGTGTACCCATACGATTGATATTCTTCAGGTCAGACTCTACATCTGTGCGCCACTTGCCTTGGGGAAAACTGTCGCCTGCGAATTGAATGCGAGTTGTTGCATCCACGGGAAATGTCACACCGCACTGATGATTCGGCTTACCTAAGTAATATCTCAGTGCATAACTTGTGATTCTCTGGTCATCGGCCTGACGAAAGTCGTCGTTTCGGAGGTGTGTTAGAGCCTGTTGTTTAGGAGCCAGCATTCTACTATTCAAATGTAGGGATTTTGAAAATCACTACAATTGACAAAGCCACGGGGCTTTTCTTAGAAACCGCCAGATATGGTACCTTCATATGCGTTCTTGAAGTGAATCAATAGCGCTCGGGTGTTCCACATGCATCTGTCTTCAGGGGCTCGGGGCCAAAGACGACAGGGTATGCCCACATCTGAATGGCAGGTATGTGTTTCAGCGTTGTATCAACGCTCTGTTTTGTTTTTACATTATCACGCTGTATCTTTGTCTGTCCTTCCTTTGGAGGTTGATATTGTCGTGAGGGGCAAAAAGTGTTCGGAATATTAATCCTCCGTAGGTCTGATTCCAGGTCCACTTGATTCCCTACTATTAGACTAGCATCGTTTCCTCCAACGATGCCAAGCATATTGCGACCAGGCTTTGCACTCACATAGTAAAATGGTGACTGGTCATATGCCTGCGGATTCTCCTTTTTTTCCCAAGAAGGAGGCTGTTCAAAGGGGCCACTGAGCGGATATCCGGCCATTCTTTTCCTGCTTAACAATTTACATCACGGATATAATTGCGGCTGGGAACACCGCCGCGGATCCAGCCATTCGCAGCCACCTCGGGAACCAGGTTGCGCGGGTTCTGGATGTTCTTCTGCAGCGTCGGGATGAGCGGCGTATATTGTCCCTCAAACTCCTGCTCCGTGACTGTACCACACTCCTTGCCCTGACGAACCATCTCGCTATGCTGGAGATTTGTCTCTACATCCGGATTTCCGCGGCCCGTGCCCATAAAAGGCACCGTCAGGAACGGACGCGCCTGCGGACGGATGTTGCAGCGGTTATTCTTGAACTCGGGCTGATTGCGAAGCACGGAGTCAACATCAATTGACTTGTTGTTGTAGCCGTATCCCTCCTTCGGGTAGATCTGGAGCTGGTCGACGGAGAGGGGATTTACCACACGAGCGTCGGGAACAAGGTTGCGAGTGTAGTAGGCACCAACACCTACGGACTGCTTATAGTAAGACTCTATTCCGCAGAGGTCGTCACGAGTGTGTGTAAGCCGGTTGATCTGCATTCTGACTGAGACAAGGGAAAAAATAGGATGTGAAACTAGGATGAAAGAGAAGCAGGCCACTCGTTTCTGCCGATGTGTGAAAGCCGTGCGAAAGACACTGAAGCTGCGGCCGGGCGCTAAAGGTGCAGCCGCTCGTGAGTCGGCCGCGATTGCAATCTGTACCAAGTCAGTACTACAGACTCGGGGCAGAACATTGAAACGATTCAGTTGTAAGAAAGGTGCAAAACTCGTTACACAGAAGCCCCTCACCTATCGGCATTGAGCCATGTAACAGGGCTTCCATCGGTGCCAGGTAAGCAGGCTTCGCGACCGCCCTCCTTGCATGTCTTTCCAGGAATGCGATAGAGCCAATCAGCGAATGAGCCCTGGTCGTTCGGTACAGTTGTCGACGGCATGGCTACGAACTGGCGCTGGCTCTGCGTCTTTCCAAAGACATCCGTAGGGTCACTCGTGAACTGAACACGGAATACATCGTCAAGCATACCCGAAACACTCGGATTGGTTATATCCTGTGCAGCCGGCTTCGTAGGGTTGTACTTAATCTCATTGACTAAGACATTCATGAACGGATTTGATGCCGTAGGACGGGTATATTCCATTGCATCCGGAGATGCTGCCTGTGTGGGGGCAACATCGTCAAAGTTCTCTATTTGACTTGAACCAGGATCACCTTGTGCCTGAATCGTCTGTAGAGTTCGGAAGGCGGGAATTAAGTAGAGTGTCGTAAAAATCAGACCAATCGGTATGGCCATTCCGTATTGCAGAAAGATGGCCACAATCGTCGTCGCAAGAAAGGCAAAGAGATAGATAAAGATGATTTGATTCGTAACTTCACTGTAGCACGGTGCACGACCCTGCGCACATTGAAATGACTTTCCCCATGCATTTCTGAGAAAATTCAAAGGGTCTTCCCAGGCATATGGATCACAAAGTGTGACTTTCATGTCCCTCTCTAGTGCTTACTAGGTTTTACTTCTGTCCCTTTCTCTTTTCAAGCTTTGCACGAAGACGAGCACGCGCCGCAGCAAGTCGGGCATTTCCCTCGCGACCAGCCTCACGAGCCGTATCCATATCAGCGAATCCAAAGGCGTTACGGAAACCTTCCATCATTTCGGTGAACTGCGGATTATCCGTGCACTCCTTCATAATCTCCTCCGCCTCCGCGGCCAGGTCCTGAGGGCGGAGTTCACCGCGCTGAATCTTCTCCTGCATGCGGTGTGCAATCTTCTTAATCGCACCCTGTAGAATGTCAGGCTTCGATGTATAGGCTTCCATGAGCACCTCAAAGGCGCGCATGGGATTCGTTTCACAGGCACGAATATCGGCCTCAGACATGCCAAAATCCTCGGGGGAAAATTCGCGGACGAGCTCCTCTGCGAACTTGGCAATCTTCCCCTTTAGAAATCGCTCGGGAAGATTCGGCATACCTCCAAGACCTGCGGCTGCACCCGCGGCACCGGCACCCATGCCAGCAGCGCCAAGGAACTCCGTGAACTTCTCGGCGAGTTTCTTGAAGTCCGTGCCCGCTAATTTCTCTTTCATATTCTCCATGAATCCCTTCAGAAACTCTTTCTGATCAGCGCCACTCAGGTCGTGCATACCCTCGTAGAGTGCACACATGGAGAGAAGTGTCAGATACTCCTGAATGGAGCTCTTTGTCTTCTCGGATAACTCAGCCCAAATCGCCTTGGTGATTTTCACACCAGGCAGAACAAAGTTCGGACAGTTCTCGGCCTTGCGTTGCGGCGATGCGTTCACTTCGGCCTTGAAGCGCTTCACCTTCATCTCGGGTGCGAGTGCCTTGGCGACCGTAATCTCCGCCGTGAGTTCTGGGCAGGCACCAAGGAGGTCTGTACAAAACTCATCATACTTCT
>Ga0118677_10000374_pt1 | contig 98629 bp, 73 predicted proteins | sample AliMusrvi5mmetaG_FD_86154 | JGI IMG/M metagenome (GOLD analysis project Ga0118677, IMG submission 86154) | reverse complement strand
CTTGCAAAATTATATTGATGAATTTATGTATAAATTAAACAGGAGAAACAGTTTTGATCTTTTTGAACGAGTCGTTATTGCTGCTGTTTTTCCTTACTGGTACAATTGTGAGTAATCATATTTATAAATAATTAACTGTATGTTCAAAAGGGATTGGTGGAAATATTTATCCGGAATTTTGTTGTTGTACGCGATCATTGCCGGATTCATCGTGGGTATTCCCGATACCATGATACACGAGACAATGCGCAACCTCTTCTACCATGTAGGCATGTGGTTTGGGATGTTCTCGATGCTGATCACTGGATTTATTTACAGCCTCCGTTACCTGAGGAAGTTCAGCGAAGTGGAAGATCTCGTGGCGGTTGAGGCAGTGAACGTCGGTCTGATGTTTGGTTTTCTGGGGATCTTTACCGGGATGATCTGGGCCAACTTTACCTGGGGAACCCCCTGGGTGAAGGACCCCAAACTCAACGGTGCAGCCGTCGGGCTTTTTATCTACTTTGCCTATATGATTTTGCGTGGTTCCATCGACGATGTGCACAAGCGGGCCAAAGTGAGCGCCGTGTACAATATTTTCGCCTTCTTCCTCTGGATCGTGTTTGTACTCATCCTCCCCAGGATCTCAGGCGAGAGCATTCATCCCGGGAAGGATTCACCCCCGGTTCTGCCTATGCACCTCGAAGCCTCCATGCGCCCTGTTTTTTACCCTGCCATGCTCGGGTGGATCCTGCTGGGTTTCTGGATCATGAACCTGCGCGTGCGCATCAGGAAGCTCAGGCTCAGGATGGAGGAATGATCCAATGCATTAATGCAGGAAGGCTGGAAATGGTTTGGATGAGTGAAATGAACTGATGTTGGAGGTGGTTTGAAGGGAATAGGGTTATAGTTTATGATTTATAATTAATTACTGACATTTTTTTTATGGAAGCATACGGTAAAATTTTCGTCGTTGTAGCTGTACTGGCCGTTATTCTGGTGGGTATTTTCGGGTACATGTTCACCATCGACAGGAAGGTGAAAAAACTTGAAGAGGAGATGGATTCAAAATCAACAAACAAATAAAAATGAAGATCATACATATTATCATCATACTGATACTGGTCGTGGCAGTTGCCGTGGTGATCACCACCATGACCGATTCAAGCACCTATTCCGATTTTGCCGAAGCGGGCAGGAAGCCAGACAAGGAGTTGCATATCATCGGCAAACTCGACCGCGCCAAACCCATCGAATACGATGCAAAGAAGAATGCCAACCAGTTCACCTTTTTCATGGTTGACGAAAAGGGACTCGAAAAACAGGTAGTCTATAACAATGCCAAGCCACAGGATTTTGAAAAATCGGAAAAGGTGGTCATTATCGGCTCGATGAAGGGTGACCAGTTTTTCGCCAAGAGCCTTTTGCTGAAATGCCCTTCGAAATACAACGATAAAAAACCTTCAAAATTCGGCAGTAAAAAATTCGGCTGATCCGCTTCGGTGGTCAGTATGTAGAGGAATTCTACAGGATCAGTTAACCCATAACATTTTTTTATGGCCTTTAAGTCGCTTTCCCGGTTTGTCAGGGTTTTGGAGGAAAATAACGAATTGGTGCGAATCAGGGAGTTTGTTTCGCCAAACCTTGAGATCGCCGAAATTGCCGACCGGATGGTGAAAAACGGGGGCAAGGCGCTCCTTTTTGAAAATACGGGTACGGAGTTTCCCCTGCTGATCAACCTTTTTGCTTCCGACCGCAGGATATGCCTGGCCCTGGGAGTTGAAAGTCTGGATGATATTGAACAGGACCTGTCGGGGCTGCTGAAGGAATTTCTCGGGCCGAAGGCCAGCCTGATGGATAAGCTGAAGGTACTTCCCACCCTGCAGGAGGTTATCTCCTGGATGCCAAAATCGATCCGCGGCAGGGGAGCCTGCCAGGAGGTGAGGATGCAAACCCCCGACCTTTCAAAACTGCCGGTACCTAACTGCTGGCCGGCCGATGGCGGTCCCTTTATAACACTGCCCGGGGTTCATACCAAAGATCCGGTTACCGGGATCAGGAACCTGGGGATGTACCGCATGCAGGTCTTCTCGTCCGACATGACAGGGATGCACTGGCACATGCATAAGGGGTCGGCCGCACATTACCGTGCCTGCAAGGAACTTGGCCGGAAGATGCCGGTCACCGTTACACTGGGGGGCGACCCCGTTTACACCTATGCCGCAACGGCCCCGTTGCCCGAAAACCTGGATGAATACCTGCTTGCCGGGTTCCTGCGTAAGAAAAGGGTAGAACTGGTTCGCTGTCTGACGAATGAACTGGAGGTCCCTGCGGATGTTGACTTTGTCATCGAAGGCTATGTCGATCCGGCTGAAGAACTGATCCTCGAAGGACCTTTCGGCGACCATACCGGTTTTTATTCGCTGGAGGGATATTTTCCAAGGTTCCATGTTACCTGCATCACCCACCGGGCCGATGCCATCTTCCCCGCAACCATCGTGGGGATCCCTCCCCAGGAGGATGGCTGGATCGGCAAGGCGACAGAACGGATTTTCCTGATCCCCATCAGGATGACCGTCGCTCCCGAGGTTGTCAACATGCATATGCCTGTTGAAGGGGTGTTTCATAATATAACCCTCACCAGCATCAGGAAAAGTTATCCCGGCCAGGCCCTCAAGGTGATGAATTCCCTGTGGGGTGCCGGTCAGATGATGTTCAACAAGATCATGGTGGTGGCCGATGGGGAGGTAAACCTTACCGATTACCTGTCGCTGGCAAAGGTGGTTTCAACGCGGGTCGACCCTGTTAACGATATCCAGTTCCTTCGCGGGCCGGTCGACATCCTGGACCATTCCAGCGCACGTTATGCCTATGGAAGCAAGATCGGGATCGATGCAACACTGAAGTTGCCGGAAGAGATTTCTTCTGAAGGATCGGAAGTGGAGATGACGGCAGGGGGGGGCGCAAGCCCGGAGATCCTCAGCCGGTTCCCGGAGGTTGCTGCCATCAGCGATGATTTGTGGAAATCGGGAATTTCCCTGGTAATCATGGCGGTTAAAAAGGAGAAACGAAGCCACCTCCGCATCCTTGCAAAGGATCTTCTTGAGCAGGGGCTGGTGAAACAGGTGAAATTTATACTTTTTGTTGATAATGTGCTGGATATTCAATCGTTATCCGAGGTGGTATGGATCGCTGCCAATAATACAGACCCGATGCGCGATTGCTTCTATATTGACAGGGAACCCGGGGTGAAATTCAAAACCCTCTTTGTCGATGGCACCCGGAAAAGCGGTAACTATGATGATTTCACACGTGACTGGCCCAATGTGATCGTGATGGAGGATGAGGTCATCCGGTCGATCGACCGTAAATGGAACGCTCTCGGGCTGGGACCCTTCATTTCTTCCCCCTCCCTTGTTTATAAGCGTTTGGTTATCAATTCAGGAGCCACTTTTAAAGAGGATTTTTAAGAACATATTCCAATTTATTTTGTATTTTTGCCAGTTATGTTCCGGAACAGGTGCTGCCGGTACGATGCGGGATGCCCTGCCTTTTCACGGCCCATGCCGGATGGCTGTGCCGGTAATATGAAACAATGATCTACCTATGAAGCAAGTAATATTCCTTTTTATTATTCTCATTTCCATGACCATTTTTCCGTCTGTTGGGCGGGCACAGTTTTCGGTCGTTACGGGGAAGATCACCGATGATAAAACCTCCGACCCGTTGCCCTATGTCAACATCGGGGTGAGGGGTCAGGCATCGGGAACCTTTTCCGACAGCAACGGTTCCTACCGGCTGGAATTGCCAAAGGGCGATTATGACCTCTTTATTTCGTCGGTGGGCTATGAGAAGATGGAAAAACATATTCATCTCGACGGCAGGAAAACCTACAACCTGGATATGAACCTGACCAGTACTTCGCAGGAGCTCAATACGGTGATCGTCTCCGCCTCGAAGTATGCCCAGAAGCTCCAGGAGTCGATCTCCTCCATCGAGGTATTGAAGGCCAGGACCATTGAAACCGGAAATATCTCCAGCGCCAACAAGGTGGTGGACCAGATGCCGGGGATCACCATTGTCGACAATGAGCCCCAGATCCGTGCCGGGAGCGGCTTCAGTTCGGGGCTCGGCTCCCGGGTCATGATCATGGTCGATGAAATACCGCTGCTTCGCGGAGATGCAGGGCGTCCCGACTGGGATCTGCTGCCGATCGACGATGTCGACCAGATTGAAGTGGTAAAAGGAGCATCCTCGGTGGTTTTCGGATCCTCGGCCATCAACGGCGCCGTCAATGTCAGAACCGCATGGCCCAAGGAGGAGCCGGTGACAAAACTGACCACTTTCCTGGGCGCCTACAGTAAGCCGGAGCGTGCCTATGCCACCCCCTGGTCGGGAATGAGCCCGCTGGTGTACGGTATCACCCTCACCCATTCGCAGAAATTTGACAACATCGATCTCACCGGAGGTATCAGTTATTACAAGGACCAGGGCTATATCGGCGGATCTCCCGAAGGGAAGGTTGCTGATTCGGTGTTCAACAAGGGGCAGTACAATAACCGGGTTAAATTTTATTTTAATACGCGGGTCAGGTCGAAAAAAATTGAAGGACTCTCTTATGGTCTGAATGGCAATTTCATGTACCAGGAAAATTCGGAGGCCTACTTCTGGTATGATGCCGACACAAACCTTTACAAGGCCTATCCCGGTTCCCTATCCCGGTTTAAAACCCTGACCTTTTACGTTGATCCCTTTGTCAAATACTTTGCAAAAAACGGGGATTCACACGCCTTTAAAAACAGGATCTATTACCTCAATACCAACGGGTTGTACAACCAGACATCGCTGAGTGTTACAGTCTATAACGAGTACCAGTTCACCCATAAATTCAAAAAGGCGGGCGACCTGATGCTGGTAACGGGCGTTACGAATATTTATGCCTACGCATTCGGCAAGGTGTTCTCGGGGAAACTGGCCGAGAATGGTACGCCGACCCTGGGCGATAATGGCACCTATACCTCCGAAAACTTCGCGGTTTATGCGCAGCTGGAGAAAAAATTCTTCCACAGGCTGTCGTTCCTGCTTGGTGGCAGATATGAGTATTTTCATATGGTGGATATGACTGAGGCCAAACCCATCTTCCGCACCGGGCTAAACCTCCAGGCCGCCAAGGGAAGTTATTTCAGGCTCTCGGTAGGGCAGGGGTATCGCGTACCGAGTATCGGCGAGCGTTACATCACCACTACCTCGGGAAATTTCGGGTTCTATCCCAACCCTAAACTGGCACCTGAATCGAGCCTTTCCTATGAACTTGGATTCAAACAGCTGTTTAAGATCGGGAAATTCGCCGGCATGTTCGACATTGCCGGATTTTATGAAAAATACGATAACTACGTCGAATTTAATTTCGGCTACTGGGGACTCAACCCCAAATTAAACAAGGATGCCGGCTTTAAATTTTTCAATACCGGTCCGGCCCGCATCTATGGCATTGACGCTTCGGTGGGGGGAGAGGGCGACCTGGTGAAAAACCTGAACCTGGCGGTCATAGTAGGATATACTTACTCGGTGCCCGAAGCCCTTGATCCCAACTATGTATTCTATGTAAATCCCAATACGCATAAATCCCTTACTTATAATAATACCTCCTCCGATACTACCGGCAACATCCTGAAATACAGGGTTCAGAGCCTGCTGAAAACCGACGTCCAGATCACCTGGAAACGTTTTGGCACCGGTTTCGCCGGACGCTATTATGGCTATATGAAGAATATCGACAGTTTCTTCAATGAAATCCTCGACAACGGCACCTTTGGCGTTAATTCAGGCATAAAGAAATACCGCGAGGAACACAATTCGGGTACCTTTATTGTTGATTACCGGGTCAGTTATGCCATGAAGAGCTTTAAATTTTCAGTGATCGTAAACAACCTGATGAATACCGAGTTCTCCTTAAGGCCCATGACCATTGAACCGCCAAGGATGACCCAGTTGCAGGTGATCTACAAGATCTGACCGCGGAGACCGGCATTTGTACGGTACCGGCAGAATGTGTGTTTTAAGAAATGTAAAAGCAATACCACATAAACACTAAAACTAAACATTATTTCTATGAAAAAGCTGATTTCACTTATTTTGGTTGCGTTGGCAATAAACTCTGCCCACTCTCAGACACAAATCGCAAACGGGGATTTTGAACACTGGTACAACATCGTGGTGAGTGCGTCACTCAACTATGATGATATAGGTACCGGCCCGACCGATAACTGGACGGCAACCCTTAATTCACTTGCCGCACTGCCCGCCTCTGCCGGTGGTCCAGGCCCGGTGACCGTTTTCAAATCGACCGATGCCCATACGGGCAGCTTTGCCGCCAAAGCCGTTTCCGCTAATTTCCCCCTGGGGTTTTTCAATATTTTCATTCCCGGGATGATCGGTACCGCCCAGATGGATATGGTCGGTGTAAAGGCCATCCTTGGCAAACCATGTCCAGGTTGCACTCCTTCCCACTTCAAGGGTTATTTTAAATTCCAGCCTGTCAACGGCGATTCATGCGCTGCAGTAGTATTGCTTTCAAAATGGAATCCCACTGCCAGGAAACGCGACACGATCGGATATGGCAGGATGGTGCAGCACACCGCTGTAATAGCCTATACGCAGTTTGATATCCCTGTCAGCTATACCAGCAGCACAGCGGCCGATTCGGTCACGGTGCTGGTCGTATCAAGCGCAGGCTTTAACGTGATCAACTTTGAAGGTAGTGTAGGCCAGGTTGGAAACACCATGTATGTTGATGACCTTGTGCTTGAATATCCTACAGGAATTCAGCAGATCCTCATGCCGGAGGTGAATGTCACCCTCTATCCCAACCCTGCAACCGACGTGTTGAATGTTGACCTCAGCAAAGAGGTTAAGGGAGGCATCTTTGAAGTGCTGAACACCGCCGGAAAACTGGTTGGCAGCTTTCCCCTGTCGCAGCTGAAAAATTCAATCCGGGTTAACAGCCTGCCCGCCGGGGCCTTTTATTACAGGCTTTTGGATGGCAAACAGATTATGAATACCGGAACTTTTGTAGTTACCAAATAACCTAAAAAAATATCTGCACTTATGACAGAAGTAAAAACATCACAAATGGCGATGGACCTCGAAGATAAATACGGGGCCCATAACTACCATCCGCTGCCCGTTGTATTGGCAAAAGCTAAAGGCGTCTATATGTGGGACGTTGAAGGCAAACAGTACTTTGATTTCTTATCGGCCTACTCGGCGGTGAATCAAGGACATTGTCACCCTAAAATCGTAAATGCCCTCATCGAACAGGCGCAAACGCTCGAACTTACCTCCCGCGCTTTTTACAACAACGTTCTGGGCCCCTATGAAAAGTTCATCACCGAATATTTCGGCTACCAGCGTGTACTGCCCATGAATTCTGGCGCCGAAGGCGATGAAACGGCGCTCAAACTGACCCGTAAATGGGGCTACAAGGTAAAGGGAATCCCTGAAAACCAGGCTAAGATCATCTGCTGCCGTGACAATTTCCACGGGCGTACCATCACCGTCATCTCCATGTCGAACGATCCGGATGCCCGCAAGGATTTCGGCCCCTTCACCCCCGGTTTTGAATCAATCCCTTACAACGACCTCAATGCCCTTGCAAAGGCGCTGGAGGACCCCAATGTTGCCGGCTTCCTGGTTGAACCCATCCAGGGCGAAGCAGGGGTATTCGTACCCGATGAAGGTTACCTGAAAAAGGCCTACGCCCTGTGCAAGTCGAAGAATGTACTGTTTATCGCCGATGAGGTTCAGACAGGCATTGCCCGCACGGGCCGCCTGCTGGCCTGCGACTGGGAAGGCGTAAAGCCCGACGTGCTTATCCTAGGAAAAGCCCTCTCCGGAGGCGTTTACCCTATTTCAGCCGTGCTTGCCGATGATGAGATCATGCTGTGCATCCACCCGGGTGAACATGGCTCAACCTTTGGCGGAAACCCCATTGCTGCAAAGGTGGCAATGGCAGCGCTGAGTGTTGTCAGGGATGAAAAACTTGCCGAAAATGCCGAAAAAATGGGCGCCATCTTCCGTGATGAATTACGGAAAATCAATTCACCCTATATCGAGCTTGTCCGTGGCAAAGGATTGCTGAATGCCATCGTGATCAAGCCCTTTAACGGGAAATCGGCATGGGATGTCTGCCTGAAGATGCGCGACAATGGCCTGCTTGCCAAGCCAACCCACGATCATATCATCCGTTTTGCCCCGCCTCTGGTAATCACCGAGGAGCAGATCCATGAAGCAGTGGAGATCATCCGCAGGTCGATCAAGGAACTGGAATAAATACCTGTTGCCAAAAAAGAACAGTGAACAACGGAAACACTTTCCGGGTTCATTGTTTTTTTATTGATTGCAATTGTTCACATTGACATTTACCAAGGGTACCACGGGCTGAAGCCCGTGGCAATTGATAAGGGTTGGGTTTCGACTCTTCCCATCCCCCGCTTCAAAGTCATGGTGAGGGCATTGACAGGCAGGTGAAGGTTCGTTCTTCAGTAACAAATTCCCATAAACCAAAATCTACCGGAATAATTACTGTTAATCAGTTGTTTTAACCTTGATGTTGGTTTTTGCTAAGGAATTTCGTACCATGTCAGCCTGCTGTCATCTTTTAGCTTCCTCCCGAAAACTGCAGTTCGCTTAAATTCCTGTAGATTCCGCCGGTCACCTGCAGTAGTTGCTCATGGGTACCCTGTTCGACGAGGCGGCCATTGTCAAGCACCAGGATGTGGTCAGCCTGTCGGATCGTGGCGAGCCTGTGGGCGATCACAATGGAGGTGCGTCCCTTCATCAGCTTTTCAAGGGCATCCTGCACCAGCCGCTCCGATTCGGAGTCAAGCGAGGAGGTGGCTTCATCGAGGATCAGGATCTTCGGATCCTTCAGCACGGCCCGTGCAATGGCGATTCGCTGCCGCTGGCCTCCCGAAAGCTGGGTTCCCCTTTCGCCCACCAGCGTATCGAGTCCCTGCGGGAACTGGGTGATAAAGTCCCAGGCATTGGCCTTGATGGCAGCCTCCCTGACCATCTCCTCCGTTGATCCGGGTTTTCCGTAGGCGATATTTTCGCGGATGGTGCCACCGAAAAGAAAGATATCCTGGGGAACGATTGCCATCTGGCTCCGCAGGGCCGATATCGGGAAACTGCCGCTGTCCTTTTCATCAAAGAGGATATGGCCCGAAACCGGGTCGTAAAGCCTGAGCAGCAGGGATACAAAGGTTGATTTCCCAGCGCCGCTGGGACCTACCAGTGCGATCAGGGTGTCGGGCCTGATGGTCACATCCAGCCCGGTGAGCACCTGCATGTCGGAGCGGGTGGGATAATGAAAGGAGACCGCTTCAAAACGAATGCTTCCGTGAAGTACCTGGCCGGGGAGGAGCGTGGCTGATTCTGTGACCTCTTCCACAGGCTCGTCAAAGATCTCGAGCAGATCCTCTGTAGCTCCGATAAATTTCTGGACCCGTGCAAACACATCCGCCATCCCCCCGATGGTACCCCCGATGAACATGGAATAAATCACGAAGGAGAAGAGCTCGCCGGTAGCCAGCTCCCCGGTAGCCAGCAGGGCCGAGCCTTTCCAGATCACCGCCACCATGGCGCCGAAAAGTCCCAGAATGGTAAAGGAGGAGAAGGCACCTCGTAATTTGCCGTTCTGGATGCCGGTATGGGCGATTTCCAGTGTTTTTTTACGATAACGGCCCATCTCGAAAAATTCATTGGTAAAGGTCTTCACACTCTGGATCCCCTGCAGGGTCTCCTCCACGATGGTGTTCGAATCGGCCACCTGGCTCTGGGCCTGTTTACTTAATTTCCGGATATACCGGCCGAAAAAAACCACCAGGATCATGATCACCGGGACGATGGCCAGCATAAACAGCGTTAGCTTAAATGAGGTAAACATCAGCAGGCTGACACCCCCGATGATGATGATCAGCTGCCGAAGGAATTCAGCAAGGGTGCTGGTAAGGGCATCCTGCAGCAGGGTGATGTCGGACGACAGCCTGCTGTTCAGCTCCCCGACGCGTCGGTTCTGGAAGAACTTCATCGGTAAACGGATCAGGTGGTTGAAGGTGCTTTGGCGAAGATCGGCAAGTGTTTTTTCGGCAACGTGCACAAAAAGGTAAATCCTGAAGTAGGAAAATACCGACTGTGCCACCAGAACCCCTACCAGGATCAGGGCGATGCGGTTGATCTCCTGGGCCAGTTTCCCCTGGTTCCCCAGGTCGACCAGCTGCCCCAGTAATTTGGGAAAGGCCAGGCTTGCGCTGCTGGAGCCCAGCAGGAAAAAAATGCCAAGTGCATATTCATACTTATAGGGTTTTATATAACTGTATAGCCTGAAAAGCTTCCGTAAACCGGGAAGCGTGATCTTCGATTTTTTCTCCTCCATGAACTTTATTGAATTTTTATAAGCGGGACGAAAGGTTCCTCACAGGGTTGTTTGAAATAAAATGCAAAAGTACGCATGTTACCCATCCGGAAATTTTATTTATCCCGGATTGGTACAAGATAACAGCCCATTCAAACTGTCAAAGATTCAATATATTGATACAGAAAGAGTAATTTTGCTGAAAACAGTTATCCATGGCAGAAACATTATCCGTCGACATACGCTCCGAGATCGGTGAACTTAAATCGGTAATCCTTCATACACCCGGGGCTGAAGTGGAGAACATGACCCCCGAGAATGCCGAAAGGGCTTTGTACAGCGACATCCTCAACCTGAATATAGGCCTGGCCGAATACAGCCAGTTGAGCGGGGTACTTTCAAAAGTGGCAAGGACCTTCGAGGTGCGGGAGCTGCTGAAGGATGTCGTGGAGCAGTCAGAAGCAAGGCAGGAGCTGGTCGGGAACATATGCCTGAATGAAAATACGGCCCATATTCGTGATTATCTCCTCTCACTTCCTTCGGCAGATCTGGCCACGGTGCTTATCGAAGGTGTGCTGATGGAAAAGGACAACCTTACCAGGTTCCTGAGCAAAGGTCGCTATGAGCTGATGCCCCTCCACAATTTCTTTTTCATGCGCGATTCCGCCGTATGCCTGTCGAACAAGGTTCTCATCTCAAAGATGGCCAGTGTGGTGCGCGAACGGGAATCAATCATCATGGAAAGCATCTTCACCCACCATCCGGAATTCGGCGTTGAAACCATGAACCCTGTGCACTGGCCCCATCTGCAGGGCATCACCATAGAAGGTGGCGATGTGATCGTAGCCCGGGAAGATGTACTCCTTGTGGGTACGGGTACACGCACGACTTCCCAGGGCATCGACTTCCTGCTGGAGTGGTACAAGCAGGAAAAACTTTCAAAACATATCCTGATCCAGGAGCTGCCCTTCAAACCCGAGTCATTCATTCACCTCGACATGGTGTTCACCCTGCTGGATGTTGATAAATGCATGGTTTATGAACCGGTGATCCTGAAGCCTAATAAGCTGCAAACAGTCCATATCATCATTGAACAGGGGAGGGTCGTTTCCATCTTCAATGAGGAGAACCTGCTGACAGCCCTGAACAAGCTGGGTTTCTGCCTCGAACCGGTAATCTGCGGCGGCACAGCCGACCCGTGGACCCAGCAGCGCGAACAGTGGCACTCGGGGGCCAATTTCTTTGCCATCGCCCCCGGGAAGGCGATCGGTTATGCCCGGAATACCTATACCCTCGACGAACTGTCGAAACACGGGTTTGAGATCGTCAGGGCTGAATCGGTCATCAAAGGTCATGCAGATATCAGGGATTATAAAAGATGTATCATCGCCATCGAAGGCAGCGAACTGGCCCGCGGCGGCGGCGGGGCGAGATGTATGACCATGCCGGTGAAAAGAGGTGCGGTCTGATGCCGGATTCCATATTTTTATTGGTACTTTTACAATCATCAACCAAGATCCCCATGAAAAGGAACCTCTTCATACCAGCGATGTTACTACTCTTCTGCCTGACGGGCGTACTGACATCCGCGCAGGTTCAGGTTACGCCATACGATGAACTGCCCGGTATCACCAGGAGTTATAAGCCAGCCTGGAGCAAGGATCTTCCCGGTTGGGCACAGATGCTGTACCGCTTTCCTGTCAATTATAATGAAGTATGCGGCGCGTATGATGCCCTCCATGCCGGTCATGTAGAGGATGAAGATGCCGCTGGCCGGTATTTCCAGATGTGGCGCCGGGCTGTGGGCCCGTGGGCGCTTGCTGATGGGACCATTGAACTTCCCGATCCTGCCGGGTATTATACGAACCTTCGCAACTCCCAGCTCCATGCGGGACAGGGAGATGCCCCTGCCAGCAGTTCCAACTGGACCTTCCTGGGACCGAAGGAGACCTTCTGGCTCAATGAAACGGGAACAACCACGGCCCCCTCCTCCTGCCCGTGGCAGGCGAATGTTTATTCCTTCGACGTTGCAGGGTCCGACAACAGCATTATCTTTTGCGGAACAGAAACAGGATTTGTAAATAAAACCACCGACAAAGGACTTACCTGGCAGCTTGCGGGGCAGAACTACCCCTTCGGCGGCGGCGTGACCGCCGTTGCCATCGACCCGTCCAATTCCGATATCGTTTATGTTGCCGCCGGCAACCAGGTGCATAAAACAACCAATGGCGGTGTAACCTGGACCCCATTGCTTCCTGCTTCAGCCCTGTTCTATGCCGACCGGATTAAGATCGACCCGCTTGACCCGCAGAAACTTGTTGCTGCCTCTGCCACCGGTGTCTATGTCAGCGCCAACGGCGGAGCCACCTGGGCCAATAAATGGACGGCCGCCGCCTATGATGTTGAGTTCAAGCCCAACGACCATACGCAGGTTTTTGCCCTGACCGTGGCAAATGGTAAATTTTCGGTTGTCCAGTCGGCCGACGGGGGACAGACTTTCCAGACACAATCAACCTTCCCGAATAATATAACACAAACCAGCGGGGGTCTCCTGGCCATGACCCCGGCCAGTCCCGATATGATGATGGCGATCCTGCTGAGCGCCAACAATACGCCGTATCTGCTGAAGGGAACCCTGGCAGGCACCAGCTGGAGTTGGGTATTGCAGGCAACCGGCGGGACAAGCGCCTTCCCAATGGATAACGGCCAGGGCTATTTCGACCTTGCCATGGGGATATCACCGGTGAATGCCAATACCATCCTGGTGGGTACAACAACCCTTTTCAGATCGGTGAACGGTGGCACCACTTTTACGGCTATCGGGGGATATTCCGGAAATTTCAGCATTCACCCCGATATCCAGGATATAAAAATGATGCCCTCCGGCGAAACTTGGGTTTCGACCGACGGCGGCATGAACCTGACGACCGACAATTTCGCCGGACAGGCAAACTATTTTGTCAGGGTAAACGGCCTGACCGGTTCCGACATGTGGGGCTTTGACCAGGGATGGAACGAAGACCTTGTGGTCGGAGGGCGGTATCATAACGGTAATACGGCAATTGCCTCGTTTTACCAGCCCAAGGCCCTGCGCATGGGGGGCGCTGAATCGCCTACCGGGTGGGTTCTCCAGGGAAAAAGCCGCCATGTGGCATTCGACGACCTGGGCAATGGCTGGATTTTGCCCCAAACTGCCACAGCCATGCCGGAGGGGAGGTTCATCTTCAGCCAGTACCCGAATATGGATGAATATGGTGGAAGACGAAGCAATCTCGTTCATCATCCCAACTATTGGGGAACGCTTTACGAAGGCAATGGTAACGGATTCTGGAAGAGTGCCGATGCGGGCATTACCTGGGATCTGCTCTACAATTTCCCGGCCAGGATCAGGTACCTGCAGGTCAGTTATAAAAACCCGCAGGTGATCTATGCCGACATCGTGGGCGGGGGGCTTGTCAAAAGCGCTGACGGAGGGGTGACCTGGGTGCAGAAACCCACCCTGGCCAATCCTCCCTATGGGAACGCCAACTGGAAAGGCAAACTCTTCCTTTCAATCTCGCCATTTGATGAAAATGTGGTCTATGCATGCCTTCAGAACGGCACCTGGTCGGCCGACCTGGGCAAGGTCTTCCGCTCGTCGGACGGGGGAGATACCTGGGAAGACTGGACCGGCACCCTTTCGGAATACATGAAATGTATGGTGATTCAGCCCGACTCCGCCCAGCATGACCTGTTGTACCTGTTCACCAATGCAACCAGCGGTAAAACGGCAAGGGTGTTTTACCGCCGGACCGGGATGACCGACTGGGCCCTGTTCAGCAACAACTATCCTGCCGGAATGGTCACCAATATGGCATTGCCGTTTTTTAAGGATAACAAGCTGAGGGTAGGAGGGAACGCAGGTGTCTGGGAATCGGCCATGGCCGATACGCTGTTTCATCCCATTATCAACCCCTGGACCGAAAATGGCCTGGTTGCCTGCATGACCGATACCATCACCTTTGATGACCATTCGATCCTGGGCCATGCAGGAGTTGCCTGGCACTGGACAATCACCCCCCAGCCGGTGTGGATCGAAAATCCCGGTATCCGGAATCCCCGTGTGGTTCTGGGAAATCCAGGGGCGTACGATGTTACCCTGACGGTGACAAAGAACAGCCAGAGTTATTCAAAAACCGTCCCAGCCATGGTAACGGCATCAACCTGCCCGTCGGTTTACGATTGCAACAACCCCGCGGAAATTTCCAAGAGCGGCTGGTCGTTGATCTATGTCGACAGCCAGGAGACCAACTACCCGGGACTGGCGACCATGAGCTTCGACAACGACCCCTCCACCATCTGGCATACCCGCTGGAGTACCGGCAGCGATCCCTACCCGCACGAAATCCAGGTAGGGCTTGGCGGCAGTTACAAGATCAGTAAATTCACCTACCTCACGCGGCAGGATGGCGAGAACGGCAGGATCCGCGACTACCGGCTCTATATCAGCAAAGACACCCTGGATTGGGGCAACCCGGTTAAAACCGGACAATTTGTCAATACCTCCGCACCACAGACCATCGTGCTCGACACGGTCAGGGCAGGCAGCTATTTCCGCCTGGTGGCACTCTCCGAAGTGAATGGCAACGCCTGGGCCTCGGCAGCCGAATTCAGCCTGACGGGATGCGTCGACTGGCCTGCCGGAACCGGTGCCGGAAAATTCAACGGAAACCTCACCGCCTTCCCCGTACCTGCCGACGGGCTCGTTAACGTGTCGCTCCCCGCAGGCGATCATTTCCGCTTTGAGGTCGTCTCCTCACAGGGGTTGCTGATCGACAGGGGAACAATTGAAAGGGCTGACGGCACACGGAGTTTTAACCTTACCGGATGCAGGCCGGGGATCTACCTGATCCGCATGACGGATGACGCAGGGGTGAACTATGTCGTGAAGGTTGTAAAGCGATGACTGGCTTGTTATTATCATAGTGAGGGCAAACCTGTTGTTTTTTTTACTTTCTTTGTCAACGACTAAGTACCTATGAAAACGAAAAAAATAAAATAAGTATGAAAGTTGCAAAAACGATATTCCCAGTTTTTTTAGCCACACTCTGGATCAGTCTTTCGGAGTTTGCCAGGAATGAATTTTTTGTGAAATCATTCTGGATCAGTCATTACCAGGGGCTTGGCCTCACCTTTCCATCGGCACCGGTGAACGGGGCCGTATGGGGACTGTGGTCGCTGTTGTTCGCGGTGGCTGTTTTTATCATAGCAAAAAAGTTCACGCTGGTTCAAACCACTTTCCTCTCTTGGCTGGTCTCCTTTGTGATGATGTGGGTGGTTATTGGCAACCTTGGCGTACTCCCCTCCGGCATGCTATGGTATTCCGTTCCGTTGAGTATCCTTGAATCGTTCGTGGCAGCGCTGATTGTGAAATATTTTCAAAATAGGAGTTAAGAATGTCCATACAGTATGTATTTAATGATGACTTCCCCTTGTTAAGGGTCAAAGCATCCGGGAAGGACGATGACCTGGAGGATGTACAGAATTATGGAATCGCGATAATTCAGAGCGCCGTGTCCTCCGGGTGTACCTTGGTATTATGTGATGAAACGGATCTGGAGTATACCCTCGGGACGTTTGATACTTACCAGGCTGCCACGTTTCTTGCTGAGCATGCACCCAAGATTTCCAAAACTGCTATTGTCTGTAAACTGCAGCATATGAGCGATGCTGCATTCTGGGAAACCGTGGCCGTTAACCGTGGCCTGCAGGTAAAGGTTTTTAAAAGCCTGCAGGAGGCTGAGGGCTGGCTGCGGGAGAACTAGAGTTATTGATTTCCGGTGTTCCATCCAACGGGATGATTTACAAAATTGAGTTAAATTAAACCAAACATTTTATATCATGACAGAAAAAGTAATCCTGGTTACCGGGGCCTCCTCCGGTTTTGGAAAGAGTTGTGCCGAATACCTCACCGGCAAAGGCTATAAAGTTTATGGAACCAGCCGTAAGCCTTCCGCAGGTGTCACTGCCTGGGAGATGATCCGGATGGATGTAAACGACGATGCCTCCGTTTCGCTGGGCATCCGGCAAATCCTCGGCAAGGAGGGCCGGATCGATGTGGTGGTAAATAATGCCGGTTTTGGCATTGCCGGGTCAGTTGAAGATACCTCGACAGAGGAGATGAAGGCCCAGTTTGAGACCAACTATTTCGGCATGTTCAGGGTTTGCCGCGAAGTGCTTCCTGCAATGCGGAAACAGAAATCGGGATATATCATCAATGTAGGATCTATTGCGGGGTCTATCGGGGTTCCCTTCCAGGGAGCTTACAGCGCCTGTAAATCGGCGGTGCAGAACCTCACCGAAGTGCTTCGTATGGAGGTTAAACCATACGGGATCAAAGTTGCCTTAATTGACCCGGGCGATTTTAAAACTGGTTTTACCGACAGCCGTATCAAAACCAAACAGTCGGTCATCAATGCTGATTACACAGACCGTTTTGAAAAGGCCCTCCAGACCATGGAACATGATGAGCGGAAGGGTTGCGATCCGATTCAACTTGCTAAACTGGTGGATAAGATCATCAATACGAAGTCGCCGCGCCTGCGCTATATGGTAGGCCCAGCCATGGAGATATTTGCCGTACACCTCCGTAAGTTCCTGCCTTCCGGGATATTTGAGGGGATCATCATGTCGACCTACAAAATCTGATCAGTTTCCCATTGCCTTTTGTTCCTGCGAAGCAGCCTCACCAGGGTCAGGCTCCATCGCAGGTTTTTTTCTATTGTTACAAAAGATACCCGTTATGAACAGAATGTTGCTGATTCCATTCCTTGTACTTGTGCTGCTGTTGCCTCCGTCAACCCCTTTTGCATGTACCAACCTGATCATTACCAAAGGTGCCAGCAGGGATCATTCGGTGATGATCACCTATGCGGCCGATTCGCACACCCGCTACGGCGCCCTGACCTTTTATCCTGCCGCGGATCACAAACCGGGTGAATTGTGTGAACTGTATCATTATGAAAGCGGCAAATTTCTCGGAACAATTCCCGAGGCTGCCCACACCTATTCGGTGATCCAGTTTATGAACGAGCACCAGGTTGCCATTGGAGAGACTACCTTCGGGGGGCTCGATTCGCTGGGTAGTCAGCCGGGAGCGCTTCCCGACTACGGCTCGCTGATGAAGATCGGTTTGCAGCGGTCGCGATCAGCCCGGGAGATGATACGGGTGATCACCGGACTCGTTGAAAAATACGGCTATGCCTCCGGGGGTGAATCCTTTTCGATCTCCGATGCCAATGAGGCATGGATCATGGAAATCATCGGCAAGGGAAAGTATGAAAAGGGAGCCGTTTGGGTCGCACGGCGAATCCCCGACGGCTATATCTGCGGTCATGCCAACCAGGCAAGGATCACCACCTTCCGGTTCCAGCAGATCAACAACTTTGACGACACCCTGCAAACCATCTATAATTCGTCCGATGTGATCACCTTTGCCAGGCAGCATGGTTTCTACAAGGGGGTTGATGCTGCCTTCAGCTTTTCGGATGTTTACAACCCCGTGAATTTCAGCGGGGCCCGTTTCTGTGATGCCAGGATCTGGTCATTTTTCAGGAGGTTCAGCAAAGCAGTGCGCGGAAACCCGGATATCGCCGGGTATGCAAAGGGTAACCTTTTCCGCCAGCCACAGTTCGCCGATGAGAGCCCCAACCCAAACGGCTTCGTAACCAACCGTCTCCCACTCTGGGTGAAGGCCGATTCAACGATCACCCTGCAGCAGGTAATGGCTGCCATGCGCGACCACTTCGAAGGAACCCCGCTGGATATGACAACAGGTTTCGGTGCCGGCCCCTTTCACCTGCCCTACCGGTGGCGGCCACTTGAATTCGTAGCCGACAGTATTGAATATTTCAATGAAAGGGCCATTGCCACGCAGCAAACCGGCTACAGCTTTGTAGCCCAGTCGCGGAACTGGCTGCGCGACCCCCTCGGCGGGATCTACTGGTTCGGCGTGGATGATGCCGATGGCTGCGTGTATGCCCCCATTTACTGCGGTACCCGTACCGTACCGGAAAGCTATGCCGCTGGCAATGGCTCGATGGTCAGATGGTCGGAAACTTCGGCTTTCTGGGCCTTCAACCAGGTGAATAACTGGGCCTATACCCGGTATGAACTCATCCACCCTGAAATTACGGCATACCAGCACGAACTCGAGAGCCGGTTTGTCAGGGAAACGGAGATCGTGGATACAAAAGTGCAGGCCATGTACCGGGAAAATCCATCATTCGCAGGGGAGTACCTCACGGACTATTCCATTTTTACCGCTAATGAGCTTGTACACCGGTGGAGGCGCTTTTACCAGTATCTTTTTATGAAATATATGGATGGCAATGTAAAGCAAACCAGCGGGTTTGACCTGCTCGAAAACGGAAACGGCAAGGGTGTGCCGAAACGACCGGCCCAGCCCGGATACGGGAAGGATTGGGAGCGGCGGATGGCGTCACCCGGGAACAGGGTTGTGAAGTAGATCGCAGGGAACGGCCGGTGTGGTAAATTTTCGCTAAATTTGCACACCTTTTATTATTTTTAATCATTATAAATTTGACAACAAAATCAACGGTAATCGTAGGGTTGAGCGGCGGGGTTGATTCGTCGGTGGCGGCATACCTGCTGAAAGAGCAGGGCTATGATGTAATTGGTGTTACCATGGCCATCTGGGACGGGCAGTATAAATCGACCGGCAGCCATGCCTGTTATGGCTCCGACGAGGAGGAGGAAATTCATGAAGCCCGCGAAGTGGCCCGCAAACTCGATATTCCCTATCATGTATTTAATTGTTCAGCAGAATATAAACAGGCCGTACTAGACTATTTCAAGTCGGAGTACCTTGCCGGCCGGACCCCCAACCCTTGCATCCAGTGCAACCAGCTGATCAAATTCGGCATGCTGCCTGCAATGGCGAAAAAAAGCGGTATCAGTTTCGACTTTTTTGCAACAGGCCATTATGCCAGTGTAGAATTCAGTGAAAAATACCAGCGCTGGGTACTGAAAAAGGCTGCCGACATGAAGAAGGACCAGACCTATTTCATTCACCGCCTGTCACAGGATCAACTGAAACAGGCGCTTCTTCCCATCGGAGGATTCAACAAGCCGGCCATCAAGGAGCTTGCCCGCAAAGTTGGAATCACCGTTGAGGACCTGGAAGAGAGCCAGGATTTCTACAGCGGCGATTACAAGGATCTGCTGGAGGTGGAGGAAAACCCGGGAAATATTATCGATTCGAAGGGCAACATACTCGGTCGCCATATGGGGATCTGGAACTACACCATCGGCCAGCGCAAGGGGCTGGGCATTGCCTACTCCGAGCCACTCTACGTGATCAGCCTTGACAAAGAGGCCAATACGGTCACTGTGGGTATCCGCGAAGAGACCTATAAGGGAATCTTCATCGTTTCCGACCTGAACTGGATCGCCCTGGAAAAACTGGAACATGCAATGGAATGCACGGCCAAGATCCGCTCGGCACAGAAGGAGCGTGAAGCCACCATCGAACCTCTGGAAAACGGACGGGTAAAAGTTACCTTCTTCCACCCCAACGATGCCATCACCCCGGGCCAGTCGGCCGTTTTCTACGACGACGACATCGTCCTTGGCGGCGGCATCATCCAGGAGGTATGCGGTTAAAAAAATGGATAACGAATACTTAACCTTTCAATCCAGACTATGTCATTATTGATTTCATTGCCTGCATTGTCTGCATTCCTGCATTCCAATATTCCAGCATTAAACAAATTAAATGATCACAATTGTACCTGTAGGAATCCTTTATCCTGTTTTGCCCTAAAATGACCCCTCCTTTGACCCTTCCTTTGAGGGGAGGGTCACGGGTGGGGTCATTGAACATAAAAATTCCATCTTACAATTTCTCTGGTCCAATAACGATCCATCAAATTAAACAACCACGTAATATGAAAAAACACCTCCTTCTCCCATTCTTGTTGCTGCTCTTCGTCAGTGCCTATTCTCAGAAATCGAAAATAACATCCAGGGATCTGCATGATTATGTGCAGTTTCTTGCTTCCGATTCGCTCAAAGGCCGTAAACCGGGAACCGCCGAGATCAATGTTGCCGCCCGTTATATCCGCGACCATTTCAGGGCCGACGGACTGAAGCTGATGGGAGAAGATGGTTTTCAATGGTTTGAGATCGTTACAGATGTGAACCTGACCGGCAGGAATTCACTCTCGGCCGATGGTTTCAGCGCCATGATAAAAAAAGATTACATTCCCCTCTCTTTTTCCGGCAGCGGCACGGTGAATGCACCTGTCATTTTTGCCGGGTATGGCTTTGACCTGAACCTCGACAGCCTGAAATGGAGCGATTACAAAGGCATCGACGTCAAAGGCAAATGGGTGATGGTCTTCAGGGCAGATCCCGAACTGGATAATTCCGACAGCAAATTCATTCCCTTCAGCGATGTCAGAAGTAAGGTGCTTACAGCCAAAGACCAGGGGGCTGCGGGGATGCTGCTGGTTACCCCCATGGGGCAGGACAAGGATGATAAACTGATGCCGCTTGTTGTGGAGAACAATGAGGTCACCGCCGGGATCCCGGTGCTGAGTATCACCCGCGAACTGGCCAACAACATACTGCATGGCAGCAAACTTACCGTCGACAGCCTGGAACACCTCATCGTAAACGGAAAAGCGCCAAAAAGCCTGGAAACAGGAAGTATTGTCAAGGCAACCGTTGAAGTTGTACAAAAACGGGAAAAAACAGCCAATGTCATTGCCCTGCTCGAGGGGAACGACCCGGTACTGAAAAATGAATACCTGGTCATCGGGGGCCATTATGATCACCTTGGATTCGGCGGCCCCGGGTCGGGTTCGCGCATGCCCGACACCAATGCGATACACAACGGGGCCGATGACAACGCCTCCGGAACTGCCATGGTGATGGGCCTTGCCGGACAGATGGCTCCTGAGAAGGGTAAACTGAAAAGAAGTATCATCTTTGTTGACTTCAGCGCCGAGGAGATCGGACTGATCGGTTCCAAGTATTTTGTCGACCATCCACCGGTAGAGTTGAAAAAGATCAGGGCCATGTTTAATTTTGACATGGTGGGACGTTTTGACAAAGAGAAGAAGTCGATCTCCGTCAGCGGTACCGGCACCTCGGTCGAAGCCGATTCCATCATGCGGCCGCTCGAAAAGGGACTGGCCTTCGGAGTGGTCCATTCCCCCGATGGCTATGGCCCTTCGGATCATGCCTCGTTTTATTCGTCCAATATCCCGGTGTTCTTTTTTACGACCGGGGTTCATATGGATTACCACACACCCTTCGACGATACTGAAAAATGTGATTTCGATGCCGAAAAGCAGATCAGTGACTATGCAGCAAGACTCGTGAGGACCATTGATAATCTCCCGAAACCATTGACATTTAAGGAATCAGGGAAAAAGCAAAACTACGCCCGTTCGGGTCGCCAGTTGAAGGTTACCCTGGGGGTCATGCCCGATTTCGCCGGTTCGGAGAAGAAGGGATTGCGTATCGATGGCGTAACAAAGGATGGACCCGCCGACAAGGGAGGAATGAAAAAGGGTGACATTGTTACTGCCATCAATGGCATGCCGGTTGGCGATATATACGAATATATGGCACGGCTGAAAAAACTGAAACACGGGATGACAGTAAATGTTGAGGTAATCCGCGAAGGGAAGAACCAGGTGCTGATCATTCAGCTATAACGGTGAGGTGCACCACCGGTAACATTCAATCAATCCAAACCAGTAAATCATGCTCCTTCAGTCATTTTTTACCGAGGCATTCTTCCTGAAATTCATCAAGTTTTCACTGGTGGGATTTTCAGGCGTATTCGTCGATTTCGGAACTACTTTTGTCTGCAAGGAAATACTGAAGATACAGAAGTATGTGGCCAACACCTGCGGATTTGTGCTGGCGGCCACAACGAATTACTTCATGAACCGGTTATGGACCTTTCACAGCACCAATCCCAACATCATGCAGGAGTTCACCCGGTTTTTCATCATCGCGCTGTTCGGGTTGTGTATGAACCTGCTCATCATCTGGGCCATGTCAGGGAAATTCAAGGTTAACTTCTATGTTTCAAAGCTGGTTGCCACCCTGGTGGTGACCCTGTGGAACTTCCTGATCAATGCCTATTACACCTTTGCGTAAGGAAGGCTAATCGTCGTCGTCGTCGTCCCCGCCGTCGTTGTCGTCGGCATCAGTCTTTGGCTTCACCTCTTCTTTAGGTTTCGCCTCTTTCTCCTTCTCTTTTTCTTTGGCTTTGTCATCCATTTTGGCTGAAACCGGCGGCATGGTCATGGCAGGCGGATCCGATGGCTGAGTCTTGGTCATCGAGGCGGGAATGATGATGATGAAATCGGCTTTAGCCGCATCCTCGTTTGAAATGGTATCAATATTCACCTGTTCCAGACAGGTAATGGTAAGTACCTTTAATTCATAGCTGGTCTTGCGGATGGCCTGGTTTACATACCATACGATCCCCTGGTGGTTGTCGCTGTGGTACGAACCATTGAAATGGAGGATGGTCTTTTCGTTGAACGCCCCGCTTTTCATGATAAAATGTGCCATCGTGGCATCCTTCATCGCCTGGGCCTTTCCCAGGTTCATGGTCATATGCGCCGGCATGCCGCCTCCGATACTCTTGGCAATGTTGGCATAACATTCGAGGGTGTCGATGTATTTGATGGGCGGAGGTGCCATTAACCCGCGTTCCATGGCATTGATGCTGTCGAGGCCCTCAAACCCGTTGAAGTTGACAATGGCGGCGTAGCGGCGGGGAATGTTGGTTGCCGTGAATTTGAGTCCCTTTTCCCTGGCAAAATCGACGATTGGGGCATAGTCAGTCTTATAGTTGGACCAGAGCTTCGCCTCTGCCTCGAAATCCTTTTTCCGGATCATCTTCGACATGTACTCGTTGAGCAGCAACTGGTTGTCAACTTCAAACATCTCGGCGCCCAGCACCAGGTTCGACCCCTTTGCGGCATACATGTCTTTGGTCAGTTCCAGCTCCAGCCAGTGACAGATCGGATTGTTGTGCATCTCGCCGAAAAATACGATATCTGATTTGTTGGCGGCCTTCAGCATCTCTTCGTAATTCACTTTGCGACCCTTGCCATTGAAAACCTTGTAGGCCTCCTTGTCGCCTTTTGAGGCAAAAACGGGAAACAGAAAGAAAACCAATAAAACAGTACAGATAAATTTCATAAACATGGAATTAAGGATGATTATTAATTGCTGGATTATCAATTGTTTTGAGCTGATTCAGGATGGCAGGCTTTGAAAAATCAGCCCTTCGCTAGTCCGTCTTCATGAAAGGTAAGCGGCAGGAGTGTTTCCATTCCCTGAACCACATATACCTCCCCGGTTTGTCCTCCCAGGATCAGCCTGATTTTATTGCCATATTTCATTTCAAATTCAACAATAGCCTGCCGGCACATGCCGCAGGGAGGGACCGGCCGATTCACCTCGAAGGCATCGGCCCTGGCGGTGATGGCGATCGAGGCGATGTGTACCCCGGGGTGGTTTGAAACAGCGGCGAATACAGCAACCCGCTCGGCACACAATCCTGCCGGAAAGGACATGTTTTCCTGGTTGCTTCCGGCAACGACGTGCCCGTTGGCCAGTCGTACGGCCGCTCCTACATGATACCCCGAATAAGGTGCATGCGAAGTGGCGACGGCTTCGCGGGCCCTGTCAAGCAATTCCCTGTCGGCAGGAGCCAGTTCTGTCGCGCTGGCGAAGGCCTGGTATTCGATACTTTGTGTAACCGTTCTCATATTCCCCGATTAATCAACTGGATTTTCATCGTCCTCATCAACTTTGACAGGGATTTCAGGTTTCGGCTGAACATATTTTCCTGACAGGATGGCCGTATACTTTCCGGTATCCTTCATCGTGGAGATGGCATTGGCTATTTCAGGATCATGTTTCAGGGCTGCCGCAATTTTGCCCTTCTGGTAATAATACCGGGTTACAATTTCCAGCTTCAGCAACTCCCTGATCTGGGTGCTGTATTTTTTCAGGTCCTCCTGTTTGTCCTTGTCCATGCGGCTTTTCAGGTGCCCATATTCTTCGGTGATGGCATCGAAGTAATTCTCCTTCAGCGCCTCGCTTTTCAGCTGGTCAAGGGCGCGTTCGCTCTTGGTGGTATAGGAATAATCCTTTCCCTTCAGGAATTCCAGGAAACTGCTGTACAGGGAGTCGTCAATTTCAAATACATCGGCGGGAGGAATTGAAGCATGCTGCATGGCATAGCGTGTGGCGAAATCGAAGATATGGTATTTGCCGTAAAGGGCCAGGGCAACGTTGCTGTAACGGCGTGGCGTGGTGATCACATCGGGGTTCAGCCCGCCGCCATCGTACACCACCCTGCCGTTTTTGGTCTTAAAGGCACGGATCAGTGAATCGGGGATTTTTCCGAAGGAGCCGTCCTTCTTCTTATGGGCGTAGTCGATCGCCTGGATGCACCGCCCGCTGGGGATATAATATTTTGCCACCGTGATCTTCATCTGGGCATTGTACGACAAAGGCACCACATTCTGTACCAGCCCTTTGCCGAAAGTGCGCTGACCAAGGATCACCCCCCGGTCAAGATCCTGCACCGACCCTGCCAGGATTTCGCTGGCCGAAGCGCTCGAATGGTCAACCAGTACTACCAGCGGGATATTGAGATCAACCGGCGGGTTCATGGTCAGGTGGGTATGGTTTTTATCGGCCATCTTCCCTTTGGTGCTGACGATCTCCTGTCCCCGTTCAACGAACAGGTTGGCGATGTCGACCGCTTCATTCAGCAATCCGCCGCCATTGCCGCGCAGATCGATGATAATCCCCTTCAGGTCGTTGCCCTCTTTCAGTTTGACGAAGGCCTGGTGCATCTCCTTGGCCGCGTTCTGGGTGAAGCCGGTAAGTTTTATGTAGCCCGTATGCTCATCCACCATGCCATAGTAGGGGATGTTGTCGATTTTGATGATTTCACGGGTGATGGTTTTTTCGACAGGCTTGCTCTCCCCGTCACGCAGCAGTACCAGGTGAACCGTGGTGCCGGCCTGGCCTTTCAGGATGGCGCTTACATCTTCGTATGATTTTCCTTTCACCTGCTTGCCGTTGATCTCGGTGATCTTGTCCCCGGCCTTCAGCCCTGATTTCTGGGCAGGCGACCCTTCATAGGGTTCGGAGATCACCACATAATCGGCCTGCTGGTGGATCAGCGAACCGATTCCGCCATACTGGCCGGTGGTGATGAACTTATAATCCTCCACCTGCGATTCGGGGATGAAGTTGGTATAGGGATCGAGCGATTCCAGCATGGCATCGATGCCATGCTGCGTGAGTTCGCCCGGGTTGATCTCGTCCACATAATCCTGGTTAAGCTCTTTGATCAGGTTGGAGTAGATATCAAGGTTTTTCATAATCTCAAAACCCTGTTGATTGGGCGCCTGCGAAAAAACTTGCCCAACACCCAGCCCCGAAAATAAAATCAGTAATATAAATCCTGCAACTCGTCTCATTCTCTCTTTTTAATAATTGATTAATTTTTTCCCTTTTCACCTCCTTTGTCAGCCGTAATCGCTGGATCCGGTCATGTCAGGGTACCGGATCGTATCCGCTGCCACCCCAGGGCTGACATCTGCCGAGTCGTTTAAGCGTAAGCCATCCGCCTTTGAAGGCGCCATGTTTTTTAATGGCTTCGATGCCATATTCCGAACAACTCGGGGTATAGCGGCACGAAGGCATCAGGTAGGGGGATATTGCGCCCTGGTAAAAACGGATCAGAAAAATGAAAAATCTACCTGGCAATCTTTTCATTTTCTACTATTAAACGCTGTAAAAGTAAGATTATTTTTTCCCTGATAAGGTCGAAGGGAACAATTTCTTTGGCGGTGTAGGTGATGCACATCATCAAGTGCCCTTGCCCTGCGCCGGGAGGGAAACCGGGAAGGTGTTTGTTCAGCCGGTAGGCCTCTTTCATGCGCCTGCGGATAAGGTTCCTGTCGACTGCCCTTCGGAAGTTGTATTTGGGAACACTCATCATCACCTCAACAGGTGAAGAACCCTCCTGCGATTGCCTCATCCAGGTGATGCGAAACGGTTTGAGATAAAAGGCGGAACCCTCTGCAAACAGTTTGCTGATCAGTCGATGGCTGCGAAGCCGCTCATCTTTTGAAAATGTTTGCCTCATCGGTTATGTTACGATCACCGGAGTTTTGCTTTGCTGTCCGGGACCAGGGAGATGCAAAGGTTATTTCTTTTTGGCTTCGTTTTGCAGAAAATGCTCGATGGCTGTTGTCATGGAGGCAGCTGTCTGGGTTGGCGCTTCAACGTTGAGAATCAGCCCCATGTCCTCTATCGCCTTGTGGGTTGAATTGCCAAAGGCGCCGATGGCCGTATCCCCTTGTACGAATTCGGGAAAATTCTTAAAGAGCGATTTGATCCCTGAAGGGCTGAAAAACACCAGCAGGTCATAATTGTGAATGTCAATATCGGAAAGGTCGCTGGCAAGGGTGCGGTAGATAATGGCCTCCTTGTACTGGATCTTGTTCTCCGCCAGCATCCTGGGGATTTCCTGCTTGTGGATGTCGGAGCACGGCAGCAGGAATTTTTCGGTTTTGTGTTTCTTGATCAGTTCAATCAGGTTGGCATAATTCTCTTTACTGTGAAAGATCTTGCGCTTGCGGAACTGAACGTATTTCTGAAGGTAATAGGCGGTTGATTCGGAAATGCTGAAATACTTCATGGTTTCGGGCACCTCGACGCGCATCTCCTTGCAAATCCTGAAATAATGATCTACTGCATTTCTGGAGGTGAAAATGACAGCTGAATAATCCAGAATGTTAACCCGGTCCTTGCGGAAATCCTTGGCGGGAATCCCTTCAATTTTAAAAAATTTCCGGAAGGTGATGTTGACATTGAATTTCCGTGCAATTTCGCCATATGGGGATTTCTCAAAATCGATAGGCTGAGGCTGGGAAACGAGGATATTCTTTACTTTCAAGGCCGTAGGTTATTTGCGTTCACATTCTCAGAATACTTAGCCTCCCGCGGGTTGCGCCAGATTGAGTAAAATCTTGATAATAACCAGCAGGGGTAAAATTTCGAGACTGCAAAGATAAACAAATAAAAATAAATACGAAAATTTGGTTAGGGCAATCCCTATAAAAAAGCCCCGTACAAACCTGAAAATAAAGACTAAGATAAATACTATCAGACATATATACAGGAGAACCGGTAGTTTCAGGTAGAGGATCAGCACCAGGATGCCCAGCATCAGGGGGCCTGTAAGCAACGCGAAAATTAACAGGTTCAGCAGGTAGTTATAGGTTGTTTCCCGGGTTCTGAATACCCCGCCTATCAGCTGCACCAGCGTCACTTTGACAGTCAGGATGACCAGGTTGGCCAGGGTGATCATGCCGAATAACGCAACGCCATGGATGATCCCGAAATCTATTTTCAGGATCTGCTCATTGAATTCAAACAGGAGAAGGGAAAAGGTTAGCAGATAGATGATGCCCAGCGTTACCGAAATTCTTTCCTTAAAGAGGTTCCCGTCGCGGGTTAGCTGGTTGATAAAACGTTTGGAGAAGGGGGCTCTGAACACCTGCCGGATGCGTTTGTGATAAAATACCTGGGTCCACGCCAGCAGGATAAAACAAAGAAGCAGGATCCCCATGATCCAGTCGGGCTGGATATGCTCTGTCATGCTGGTTTTGAAATCCCCGGGTTGAAGCAGATGGCCGGCGAACGGCGACCTTGCGTAGACCACATCCGGCGCCGCCATGCTCTGCATGGTGAAGGTAGTATCTGTTGCGTTGTGTATCCCGTTCATGATTTAAAACTTGAACAGAAATAATTCCAGAGCTTATCGTCGGGCGGATCGGCTGTGATCCTGACCATCGCTTTTTTAACAGGATGGATAAATTCGATCATCCTGGCATGCAGATGGATGAAACCGCCCGGGTTTGATCGCGGGTACCCGTATTTGAGATCACCCTTTACCGGGCAACCCATGGCGGCAAGCTGGGCCCTGATCTGGTGATGACGCCCGGTCAGCAGGTTCACCTCCAGCAGGTAATAGAGGTCGCTCTGGCCGATCACCCGGTAGATCAGTTCTGCCTTCTGGGAGCCGGCAACAGGGTTCTCGTGAACGAACGACTTGTTCTTTTCTTCATTCCGGGTCATATACTGGACCAGGCGGGCCTCCTGTCTGAGGGGCTTGTTTTTAACCACGGCCCAGTAGGTTTTGTGGATCTCCCCATCGCGCAGCATGATGTTTAACCTCGTCAATGCTTTTGAGGTGCGCGCGAATACCAGGGCGCCGCTTACCGGCCTGTCGAGACGGTGCACCACGCCAAGGAAAACTTCACCGGGTTTGTTGAATTTCAGCTTCAGATAACCTTTCAGGAGTTCACTCAGAGGAGTGTCGCCCGTTTTATCGCCCTGGACAATATCAGAAGGCTGTTTGTTGAGAATGATCAGGTGGTTGTCTTCGTATAGGATATCCTGTTCAATACTGTTCTTTCTCATTGGGAAAGTCGAGGGTTTTTACATCGTCGATGTAGGTGTTGACCGCGCCGCGTATCTCCTCGGAAAGGTTGTGATACCTGCGCAGAAAGCGGGGGGAGAACTCCAGGGTGATACCCAGCATGTCGTGCAGCACGAGTACCTGGCCGTCGACATCCCTGCCGGCGCCGATACCGATAATCGGGATTTTCAGCGCAGCCGTTACAATGCCGCCCAGGCGGGCCGGGATCTTTTCCAGCACGATGGCAAAACAGCCTGCCTTTTCAAGCAGGTGGGCATCTTCGAGCAGCTTGGCCGCCTCATCCTCGTTGGTGGCCCTGACCACATAGGTTCCGAATTTATGGATCGATTGCGGGGTAAGCCCCAGATGTCCCATCACCGGGATCCCTGCCGACAGGATACGGTCAACCGATTCGAGGATTTCCCTGCCGCCTTCAAGTTTGACAGCATCAGCCCCGGCCTCTTTCATGATGCGGATCGCTGAATTCAGGGCCTCCTTTGAATTGCCCTGGTAAGTACCGAAGGGAAGGTCAACCACGACCAGGGCGCGTTTTACAGCGCGTATCACTGACGACCCGTGGTAGATCATCTCATTGAGGGTGATCGGCAGGGTCGAAGAGTGGCCGGCCATCACGTTGGAGGCGGAATCGCCGACAAGGATCACATCAATCCCGGTGCTGTCGAGGATCCTGGCAAATGAATAATCATACGCCGTCAGCATAGCAATTTTTTCACCTTTGAACTTCATCTCCTGAAGTACGTGGGTAGTGACCTTGGTCACATCCCGGAAGGATTTCTGGGTAGCCATAATTTTATTTTGGATAGCAAAATTACAATATTTTTATGTACTTTTGCCAAATACCAAATATAGATCCGGATGCGCTCTATTAAAGTCATACTCCCCCTGCTGCTGCTGCTCACTGCCCTTTTCTCGTGTAACAAGGAGCTGAACGTCAATGCCAACTGGAAAGACATCACCGTGGTTTATGGACTTCTTGACCAATCGGCCGATACGACATTTATCAAAATCACCAAAGCATTCCTGGGGCCCGGCGACGCCCTTAAATTTGCCAAAATCGCCGACTCAAGCACATACCCCGATAAGCTGGAGGTAAGGCTTGACGAATACAACGGCTCAACAGTTGTCAATTCCTATTCCTGTGATACGATCACCATTCATAATAAACTGAAGGGCGATTCGATCTTTTATTATCCCAACCAGCTGATGTACTACACAAAGGCCAAACTCAACGAGAATTACAACTACAAGTTATATATCAGGAATAAAAAATCGGGGAAACTTATTACATCACAAACCCTGCTGATCCATGATTTTGAAATCATGCGCCCGCAGATCAACAGCCTGATCACTTTCACCCCGGGGGGGCACATGACGGAAGTCAGGTGGTCGCCGGCAAAAAACGCCAAACGCTACCAGCTGATGATAAGGTTCTTCTATGTTGAATACCCGAAATCAGGCGTTCAGAAAAAGGATACAAACTATATCGACTGGGTCGTCGACAATAAGATCATGGCCCTGGATGCCCAGAGTACCCAGCCTTTTGACCAGTACTTCCCGGATGACGGATTTTATTCGGTGGTTGGCGGCCTGCTCGACACTACGACTGTACTGACCCGTGTTGCCTATAAATGCCAGTTTATTTTTTCGGTTGCCTCCGATACCCTCAATACCTATATGGAAGTTACCGAACCCTCCCTGTCACTTGTTCAGGAGAAGCCTGCCTTTACCGACATCAGCAATGGCCTTGGCCTTTTCTCTGCGAGATACACCAAAGTGGTAGATTCCATTTTTCCAAGCGCACAGACAAAGGCCTTTCTTAAAACCAACGTCTATACCATCGGACACGGCTTTTAATCCGCGCACACCCATCCTCACTCTTTTCCTGTCGTTTTGTCACCCGCCTGTCAGCAATTTTGTTTTGGCACAATGATTGACTATCTGAGGTCAAATTGTGTTGAATTTATTGTATACCTGAAAGGAGATTATTAATATGGCAAAAATTATTGGCATCGATCTTGGAACCACCAACTCATGTGTGGCTGTTATGGAGGGGAACGAACCTGTCGTTATTCCAAACAGCGAAGGGAGAAGAACAACACCGTCGGTTGTCGGCTTTACCGATAACGGCGAACGCAAAGTAGGCGACCCTGCAAAACGTCAGGCCATCACCAACCCGAAAAACACCGTTTTTTCGATCAAACGCTTTATGGGTGAAACCTGGGACCAGGTGCAGAAAGAGATATTACGCGTGCCTTATAAGGTCGCAAAAGGGGAAAACAACACCCCCCGTGTTGATATCACGGGCAAGTTATATACACCCCAGGAAATTTCAGCCATTGTTCTTCAGAAGATGAAGAAGACGGCAGAGGACTACCTTGGCCAGGAGGTTAAGGAGGCTGTTATCACCGTTCCGGCCTATTTCAGCGACTCACAGCGCCAGGCTACCAAGGAGGCGGGCGAAATCGCGGGTCTTACCGTAAAACGTATCATCAACGAACCTACCGCTGCCGCACTTGCCTACGGACTGGATAAAAAGCACAAAGACATCAAAGTTGCCGTTTTCGACCTTGGCGGCGGAACCTTTGATATTTCTATCCTGGAATTGGGAGAGGGAGTGTTTGAGGTTAAGTCAACCAATGGAAATACCCACCTGGGCGGCGATGACTTTGACCATATGATCATTGACTGGCTTGCCGACGAATTTCTGAAAGAGGAAGGTCTTGACCTGCGCAAGGACCCAATGGCCCTCCAGCGTCTGAAAGAGGCCGCCGAAAAGGCCAAAATTGAACTTTCCAGCTCGATGGAAACGGAAATCAACCTGCCCTATATCATGCCGGTTGACGGAGTTCCCAAGCATCTTGTGAAAAAACTGAACCGTTCGAAATTCGAACAACTGATCGACAACCTGATGCAATCGACCATTGCTCCGTGCCAGAAAGCGATGCAGGATGCAGGTTTGAAGGCCTCCGAAGTGGATGAGGTAATTCTCGTCGGCGGCTCCACCCGGATCCCTGCCGTTCAGAAACTGGTTCGCGATTTCTTTGGAAAAGAACCTTCAAAAGGGGTGAACCCCGACGAAGTGGTTGCCATCGGCGCCGCCATCCAGGGTGGTGTTCTTACCGGCGAGGTCAAGGATGTACTGCTGCTTGATGTTACCCCCCTCTCACTGGGTATTGAAACCCTCGGTAGCGTCATGACCCGGCTGATCGAATCCAATACGACCATCCCTACCCGGAAATCGGAGGTGTTCTCAACAGCCGCCGACAGCCAGACCTCTGTGGAGATCCATATTCTCCAGGGAGAAAGACCCATGGCCAACCAGAATAAAAGTATCGGACGATTCCACCTTGACGGCATCCCGCCTGCACCCAGGGGCATCCCCCAGGTCGAGGTAACCTTCGACATCGATGCCAACGGCATCCTCCATGTCACCGCCAAGGACAAAGCAACCGGGAAATCCCAGCAGATCAGGATTGAAGCATCTTCAGGACTTTCCGATGAGGATATCCGTAGAATGCGCGAAGAGGCCCAGGCCAATGCCGACGAGGATAAGAAGGTGAAAGAGGAGGTTGATAAACTCAATCAGGCCGACACACTGGTTTTTCAAACTGAGAAGCAGCTGAAGGAATTCGGCGACAAGATCCCGGCCGATAAAAAGGCTCCGATCGAAGCCGCTGTGGAAGAGCTGAAAAACGCACATAAAAACCGCGATTTCGAAGGCATTGACAAAGCCATGGCCAACCTGAACGCCGTGTGGCAGACCGCCAGCGAGGAGATGTACAAAAATTCTTCCCAGGGCGGGGCGCCCGGCGACCAGCACAGCGGGCCGCATACCGAACAGGGACCAAACCAGCAGGGAGCAAAAGGCTCCGGCAATGATGAAGTAACGGATGTTGATTTTGAAGAGGTTAAAGACAAATAACCGTATCTGACAACCACCTGAAAAAGGCCGGTCCTGCAAAGTGAGCGGCCTTTTTCTTTTTTCCCCTGCTGCAGGCCAATACCCCCGTAAATCAGTGCCTCCTTTCCCGGTTACCGGGCAGGTTACGTGGGAATCACCCCTTCTGTGAAAAAACAGACAGAAGGGCCCACGATTTAATCATTTGTTAATAAATTACTGACGCACAATCCAAAAATTATTAGCATTTTTGTATATTATTTCCCCGGCGGTCAATTTAACCTCTATACCGATATGAAACACCGATTTACAAGCGTAGGGCTTACCATACTGATGCTCATTTTTTTTGCAAATGGTTACACCCAGACTGTTACTGAACTGGTAATTCCAAAGTATTTCGGCAGTAAAACCGCTGCCGCAACCAACAACGCAAGAACAGGCTTTGCCGTTTGCTTCAAAATAGACGGGCTTGCGGCAAGCACCTCCTATGATCTCAAACCGGGACTGGGTATTACTACGGATCCGGCCACCAGCTACGGAGCAGGGAATTTCTGGAATGTCACCGCTTTCAGTGGGACCACCAATCTTTTAAATTATTTCACCACCGACGCCACCGGAAGTTCTGGCCCTGTTTGGGTTTTTTTCCAGCCAACCGGTAACGGAACGCGCTTTGACGGCGGCCAGCAGCACAACATGAGGCTTGGCTGGGTTGTGGCCGGAGGATCCATGCCGAGTTCACCACTGTTTGTGGGTGCCAAGCTTATGACGGCCCTTGATATTGCCGTTACGGCGAGAACCCCGGCCACCACCGACGATGGCTGTTTTGTAAAGGGCAGTTCGTTGACTCCCTCCAATGGCAAATACATGCTGATGTACGACAATGTTGCCGGTACGGGCGATCCCCTGTTTGCCTATATGATCAGGCCAATGATCCCGACCCAGTCAACCAACTCCGAATTACCGACTGCGGTGAACGATGTTTACATGCAGGCTGGCACCAGCGCTGCCGGCGATTATATTGCCGTGATCCCCATCGGGGCCAACAACCCCAACGGTGTCAGGCGGGTTGAATCACGCAACGCCGACAATACTGTCTATGCCTTCAATACAAGTGCCACAGGCATCTGGGGTAGCGGCGCCAACACCACCACGGCCCTTCGCCGCGATGTGGTGATCCTTACCAACAGCGATACACCACTCACCCCGGCGGGACCTACAACACCTTCGGTTACCACCAATCCCGCAGTTACCAATATCTCCTTCAACAGTGCTACAGGTGGCGGGAATGTCACCAGCGACGGCGGTTCCCCGATCACCGCCCGCGGTTTATGCTGGAGCCTTACCGCAAACCCCACCGCTTCGGGAACCCATACGGTCGAACCCGGAACCCTCGGAGCTTTCACCAGCAACATGACCGGGCTGCTGCCCAATTCGACATACCACCTAAGGGCCTATGCCACTAATGCTGCCGCTACCGGTTACGGCGCCGATATCACCTTCAGCACCCTTTGCGAAATCATGGCTCCCCTGCCGAACTTCTCAGCCAGCAGCGTTAATATCTCGATAGGCCAGTCCATTAACTTTTTTGACTCGACAAAATATTGTCCCGATACCTGGTCATGGTCCTTTAACGGCGGTATTCCAAATACCTCTACGGTTAAAAACCCGACCGGCATCGCTTACAACTATACCGGCGATTATACTGTTTGCCTTACCGCAAGCAACCAGTGGGGTACCCAGACCACCTGCAAGAATAACTATATTCATGTGACAGGCCCGACCAATGCGCCGATCGTGATCACGGAGATCAACTACCGGTCGCCTATTGTCGGCACCGATTCCCTTGAATTCATCGAATTGTACAACAACGGCGCCCAACCGGTCAACATGGCCGGCTTCTATTTCAGCAAGGGTGTCGATTTTACCTTCCCTGCCCTTACCCTTAACCCGCAAGGCTATGTGATGGTCGGCAAGAGTTCTGCCTTTCTCACCACTTATTATGGTGTTTCTTCCTACCAGTGGAACACCGGCGGCGCCCTTACCAACCAGGGAGAAGCCATTGTGCTGAAGGATCTTTATGGTTATGTGCTTGATTCGGTTTACTACCTGCCAACCCTGCCCTGGGATACGCTGGCCAACGGAAAAGGTCCATCCCTTGAACTCTGCGACCCGAACTCGAACAATGCCCTCGCTGCCAACTGGCGCCATGCCATCGAATACCAGTCGAAAACAGCCCTGGGCGATTCTTTGTTCGCCTCCCCGCTTGCAGGCTGTTCCTATGTCCCGGTAGCCGATTTCCATGTCACCGATTCAACCATCGTGGTCGGCCAATCGGTTACCTTCACCGACGCCTCCTCCGCAAATGCCGCTACATGGTACTGGGAGTTTGAACGAGGATGGCCGGAGACCTTTACCGGAAAAACCCCGCCACCTATCCAGTACAATATTCTGGGCACCTATGATGTTACCCTTACCGTGACCAACAATGCAGGACACAGCAAGAAATACAAACCATTGTTCATGCAGGTCGGACCAAGCGGAATTGCAGGCTTGAACGGGAAAAGCAACTTTTCCATCTACCCGAACCCAAGCATTAACGGAAAATTCACCCTTACGGTCGGAACCATCTCTTCCTATGACATCTCGGTAATATCATCCTCCGGCGTTACCCTTGCGACAATGACAACCGATTCAAAGGTTACCGAACTGAATCTTCCACAATTAACCAGCGGACTCTATTTTGTTCAGACGCTGGATCATAAAACAGGCATTATCAACACCCAAAAATTAATCGTTCAATAATCATTTATTAAAATCATTTCTATGAAAAAACAATTACTAGTACTGATAACATTCATGTTTATTGGTTTATGGGCCATCGGCCAGGGCAATGAACCATTTACAAATTTCCCTGAAACGGCCAATGCTTACCATGATGGTACTTTCCTTGGACTGGATGGATCAACCTGGACCTACAAACAGTGCCGCGGGGATTCAGTGATTACCGCACCATCACCTACCCTTGGCAAAGCCAGGAACCCGATGGCCAAGGTGCTTTCAGGTACCCTGCACAACGGTTGCGGGACATTGTCATTTGATTACAAACAGCCCTTTACCACCCATGTAAACCTGGTAGTTAAAATCAATGGCCTTGCCGTTGGAACTTTTACCAGCACAACCCAGGGAGCGCTGAACAACACCGGCCCGATCGCAGTTAACACGCCCGGCGACTTCACCATCCTGATCACCCAGGCCGACAGTGCAGCTTCAGGACAGGCTACCATCGACAATGTTATCTGGACTGGTTACAGCGGAGGCCCGATCCCGGAGCCAACCAACTATCCGACAGCTTTCACCGCCACACCGATCCCCTTTACCATCAACTGTACCTGGACGGATGCCACGGGAGCACAGCTGCCCATTGCCTACCTGGTGCTCGCAAGCGATCAGAACAATATCACCGCCCCGGTCGATGGAACTCCGGTTCCTGATGACGGAAACCTCGCCGATGGCCATGGTGCCCTTAACATCCTCCAGGGTGTGCAGGTGGCTACCTTCAACAACCTGCCATCCAACAAAAAATACTACTTTAAGATTTTTCCCTATACCAATTCAGGTTCACTCATCAACTATAAAACCGACGGAACCGCTCCTTCATCATCTGCTACCACACCTCCAACCACCATTATTGACAGCCTCCATTTTACCAACAAGACCTTTTCAAACTGGATCGTTAAGAATATAACAGGTGCACAGGTTTGGAGCATCGACTCCATCCATCTGACCAATAATCCATTTGGCAGTATGAGCGGCTATGCAGCAGGAGCAAACAATGTTAATGAAGACTGGCTGATCTCCCCGGCTATGAATTTCAACCTCTACAACAATGAGGCGCTGACCTTCGTATCGGCCTATAAATATGCCGGAGCACCCCTGGAATGTCTTATTTCCAACGATTATGACGGTGTAACCAATCCCGGTGATTTTACCTGGACTGCCTTGGCACCTGCATGGTCAGCCGGGAACTTTGTATGGGCTCCCTCGGGATCAGTGAATGTGAGCGGTACCAATGGAAGCCACGTGTATATCGGCTTTAAATATACCTCTGATGCCACGGCAGCCTCAACCTGGGAACTTGACGACATCGTCATCACCGGGGATGTGATTATCGGCATGAACGAACATTCTGCCAGGGAAAACAGCTTCACCGTAAGCCCGAATCCTGCTTCTGGCAAATGCTCCCTCGTATTCGACAATGCCGGTCAGAAGGAGATCAGGGTAATGTCAGTGGTGGGCAATGTTATTTTTGAAACAACTACCGACCAGCTGCGTTATTCCCTTAATCTTTCCTCGTTTACCACGGGTATCTATTTTGTAAAGGTTTATTCTACTGATACAAAAACCACCGAAGTCAGAAAACTGATCGTCCGGTAACCCCATTTTTGAAATTACAAAAAGGTTGCCTCTTGCGGGGCAACCTTTTTTTTTACCTACTTTTGTAACTGGATCAGAACGGTAATACGGGATTCTCCCGACTGTTCATCCCCGGGTTACGGATCCGGGGAGGTCTGTAGTACTTTTTTAGTGCACTATCACCAGAAACGATGTTGTCATGCGGCGATTACAGATATTGCTATTGTTCCTTTCTTCGCTCTCCTCTTTTTCAGTTTTGGCACAATTGCCCACCGCTAAGGATTTCAGTGACAAACCCCTGCGCATTGAAATTCCTGCCAGGTCGGTCAATGAAACTTACAGGATTATCCCCTGCGGAACAAATGGAATAATCCTGTTTTTCAGAAGCCAGGAAATTGCCGATGAATCTAAGGTAAAATGGTATTTTTCGCTGTACGATACCAACCTTCAGCTGCAGTGGGTGAAAAGCATTCCTCTGTTGAATGATATGGAATTCAGGTTTCAGCAATCCGGTGCAGATACCCTGGCATTGTTGTTCCTCCATACCGGGAAAACGCACGGGACGGAAAACGATTTTCAGATTTTACGGATTGCCCCGGCCAAGGGAACCCTGATCCTGAATTCGGGGAAAATTCTTCAGGATGCCGATGTCACAGCCTTTGGCATCCAAAAGGGGAGAGGCTGGCTGGGATTTAATATGAAAGGGCAGGCGGGCAAAATTCTGAATATTAAACTGTCATCAGGCCTCGTTCACACCTTCCCGCTCGGACAGGGGAACCAGATTGTAATCAAATGGATGCAGCCTGATTCGTTGGGTGGGACTGTTTCGACCGTTGTCAGCCGTCCCATATCGAAAAAGAGCATAGAACAGTACAGGGTTCGTTATGATACTGCCGGACTGATTAAAAGTGAAGTATTGATCGGGTCACAGGATTTCAGCCGCGACTTGACTCATGTTGTCATTCCTGCTCCCTCGATTGCCCCTGGATTGGTCATGGGCAGCTATGGGGAGTTTGTTACCATTTCGGGCCAGAAAAATAAGGTGACCGATGCCTCGACAGGATTTTTCACCAGCCAGGTGGCCAACGGAGCTCAGAAATCGCTGAATTTCTACAATTTTCTGGAGATGTCCAATGCCAATTCCCTGCTCACGGAACGTGAGATCATGAATCTGAAAAAAAAAGCACTTAAAAAAAACAAACCCCTTTCGGAATATTCACTTGATTTGTCAATTCTCCTTCATGAGGCCTATCCCTGGCAGGATCAGCTTGTTTTGGTTGCAGAGGTGTTTTCACCCCAGTATCATACCGAAAGTTTTACCGATTTTGATTATTACGGCCGACCCTATACCAACAGTTTTTCAGTATTCGACGGCTACCGGTTTTACAATACCATAATTTCGGGATTTGATAAAAGCGGAAAGCTTCTATGGGACAATACCTTTGAAATCCGTAATCTCGTTTCGCTCGAATTATCGCCGAAGGTTGTACTGTTTCCTTCCCAGCAGGACCTGGTGCTATGTTATGTCAGTGATGGCATGGTCGGGACAAAAATAATTCATGAAAACAGGGTAGTTGAAAAGAATGATTTTGGCCCGGTTGACCTTTTATACCCTGATGATAAGCTGCTTTCGGAATCAAAGGCGAAAATTATTTCCTGGTATGGAAACTATTTTATCACCTATGGTTACCAGGAAATAAAAAATATCGCCCTGGCGACGAATAACAAGCGCTTGGTATTTTATTTCAGCAAACTCCGATTTGAAAAATAGGAGGCCTATTTCTTAATGATCAACAATTTATTGTCACAATACAACACCATAATAGTGGTGTCTTTATGGTATTGCGGACCGTCAATTGTGATTGTATATGGCTGATTGCCAGTTAGTGAGAAAGGAAGTGTATAGTCCTTATCAACGGTCATCGTATTGTGCGTCTGGGCAATTTGGACAGAAAGGGCAGAATCGAGTTTGTTTTCCACACTTAGCACACCTTTTCCGCTGCAGGGCGTTTCTGTTGTTTTTTTAACACAACCGGAAAGGGCTAATAATGAGGATACTATGATCACTGAACAGACGATGACAATATTTTTCATGGGATTAGTATTGGTAAATGCAAAAATACAAGGATTCAGGCAAAAACAAAATATTTTAAATCTTTTATATTCTGACAAAAATATTTGTGTTAGGGTTGTCTGTACGTGTCGATATTTACTAATAATTTGTTAATTTTGTTGATTCAGAGATTGTGTAGAAATTTTATCGGAAGGATTTCTACCTTACAGGCAACTTTTTGAGTGAAACTTTTGTCGTATATTCGAGTATAAAACAACAGAGCGTAACCGTCTACAAATTCCAAACTTATGTTCCATCGATTTATCCACTGCATTCTTTTGTCCTTTTTGCTGGTAGCAGCAACCCCTACGGTATGGGCACAGGAGTGTCCGGACACACAGCCAGCCATTACAGGTGCTGACATTGCCTGCGATCAGAATGCCTCGTCGGTCATTTACACCTATTCCACGCCGGCCACTACCGGCACGCCGACCCATTCTTATCAGTGGGTGGTCACACCCACCGCGGGAAGGACCATTCTGGGTTCTACCACACAAAACCAGTTGCAGGTGAAATGGCAGGCCGTGGGCACCTACACGGTGCAGGTTACCGAGGTGAACAATGATCCTGCATTTACAGGATGTGTCGGAAAAGTCGCTACGAAGACAATCAAGGTTCAGCCCTTGCTTCATGCCTACTTTTATTACGAATTTGATCCGACAGGCGGCTGTTATTACAATATCGTGAATTTTACGGGGAATGTTTCCGTTTCTGCCGACCCGAATGTCACCTATTCCTGGAATTTCGGAGATGCCTCCACTATAGTTTCAGGAACTACCTATGGCGTTTTGCAACACCCCTTTCCGCCAACCCCAGGCGTAACCTACACGGTTACCCTTACGGTTACCAATTCAGCCGGACAATCCGATATGATCACCGATTACGTCTATGTCAACCCCGACCAGTATAAACCGGTTGCCACCTTTTCCAATTCGGCCCAGCCCCAACCAAACAACTGCCTCTATAACCCCATGTCGTTTGATGCTTCGGCTTCCCTGCCTAAACCTATAACCAACCCTGACAATACGATCACGATCCGTTATTATGAATGGGATTTTGACGATCCTACCTCCGGTTCCAGCAACCTGGTAAATACAGGAACGCTGCCTACCGTATCGCATGTTTTCAGCACTTTTGGCGTACATCATGTCAAACTGACCATTGTCAATACCCCCTATTGCACGGCAACCTTCACCAAAGACATTACCATTGACAACACCATCCCAACCGCATCTTTTACCAACACCATTGCCTGCCTGGGTGAAGCAACCCAATTCACCACAACTTCGGTAACCCCGATCGGAACGATTACCCAGCTTGACTGGATCTATGGCGATGGTACCTCCTATACCAGCACAAACCCTGCGGAGGCCATCAACCATAAATACCTGGCCCTTGGCACCTACAGTGCAAAACTCAGGGTTACAAACTCAAACAACTGCATTTCTGAATATTTCATCAAGCCGGTTTCGGTCAATCCCGCCCCTATGGCCAGTTTCCTTGTTGGAAACGCCTGCCTGGGCGAAGCCGTTGCCTTCACCAATACCAGTACCCTGAACGGCGGCAGCCAGATCAGCAATTTCCTTTGGAACTTCTCCGATCCTTTATCGGGTTCAAACAGCTCGACGGATCCCAATCCAACCCACATGTTCAGCGCCCTGGGAACCTACCCGGTAAGCCTGCAGGTTACCAATACCGACGGATGTGCCAATACCTATACCATCAGCCCTGCGCTGGTGGTGAACCCCAAACCAGCGGTTAACTTTACCTTCCAGAACGGTACCCAGAACTGGGAAATCCTCTTCCATAACATTACGGGTGCCTCCGTCGGAAACAACCTGGTATGGGATTATGGCGACGGAACCTATGGTTACGGACCAAATCCTTCGCATGTTTATCAGGGACCGGGAAATTTCCTCGTAACCCTTACCGCCACCGACGCCATCAACGGATGTTCAAACAGTATCCAGCAGCAGGTCAGTATCCTGGGAACCCAGTCGGCCTTCTTTGTCACCGATTCTCCTAAATGTATCGGCGATACTATGCATTTCACCCCACAGATTCCCGGTGGAAACATTGTCAAGGAGGTTTGGGACTTTGGCGATGGCAACACGGTTTGCTACGGAGCAACCCCTTGCCAGGCCTCGTTCTTCCCGGTTTTTGCTACCCATGTCTATACCCAGGCCGGTACCTTCACGGTAACCCGCACGGTGACCTATATTACCAACTTCTACGAATCCTTCAGCATCCAGGTGGTCGTGTATCCCCTGCCTACTGCCAACTTTACCTTCTCAAACAACGCATCCTTCCCCAATACCTACGCATGTGCCAACCAGGCGGTCTATTTCACCGACCTTTCGTTCTCCACATCCGGAAATATCATCCAGTGGGATTGGGATTTCAAGGATCCCGGATCAGGAACCTATAACAATTCAGTTCTGCAGAACCCGTCGCATGTATTCAGCGGCTTTGGACATTATTGGGTAAGACTGCGGGTTACCGACAACGTAAATAACTGTACCGATACCATCGCCGAAGATGTGTTTGTCCACTCACCGGTACCGGTTGCCTATACCCTTACCAACAACAGCTGTAAAAACCAGGTGGTCACCTTCTCAGCCGACCTCAGTGTGATGACCCCGGGCAATATTGCCACGTGGGACTGGGATTTCGGCGACGGCACAATCCATTCGGCTAACCCAACCACGGCGTCCCATCTGTATGCCGCTGCCGGCACCTACACTTCGATTCTTACCGTAACCGATGTTAACGGCTGTACCAATTCACTCTCAAAGACGGTGAATGTAATGCCACTTCCGGTTCCGGGCTTCTCCTTTGCCTCGCCTACCTGCGACGGCACCCCGGTTCAGTTTACCGACCAGTCGATTGTACCGGCAGGTTTCCCGGGCTATATCACCCGCTGGGTATGGACCTGGGGCGATGGCACCACCACCACGGTGAACCTGCCGTCCACCCCGAACGTAGGACATATCTTCCCGATCGGTGTCTATAACTTTACTGTAAAACTTACCGTTACCTCCAGCTTTGGCTGTACCGATTCCATTACCCACGCCGTTAATGTTATTCCTTCCCCGACTGCCGCTTTCGAAGTGGTTCCGGGTTCGGCAACCTGCGCTACCCAGGTGGTACAGTTCAACGACCTTTCGCAGACCAACGGCGGTGGAAATATCGTAGGCTGGCTCTGGAATTTTGACGACCCAATCTCAGGGCTGAACAATACCTCAACCTCCCCAAGCCCCTCGCATATCTTTGCAACGGCAAAGGTTTACCATGTTGCACTCACCGTTACCAATGCCAATGGATGCAGCTTTACCGACACTACCTACATCACGATCCACGCCCTTCCTGTCGCCGCCTTTACGGCCACGGCAGCCTGTGCCGGAACAGCCACCCAGTTCACCGATATTTCCGTGCCGAACGCATCTGCCATCGTATCCTACTCCTGGGTATTCGGCGACGGCGGTACTTCCACCCTGCAATCGCCACTGCATACCTATTCAACCTATGGCGTTTACAATGCAACCCTGACGATCATCAACTCCAACGGCTGCACCCAGACGATCACCCAGCAGGTAACAGTACATCCGAATCCAGTTGCGGAGTTCACCTTCTCTCCAGCCAGTTGTATCAGCAACCCGGTGACCTTTACCGACCTTTCGTTCATCCCGTCAGGTTTCTCAGGATATATCAACAAGTGGGTGTGGGATTTTGGCGACGGAACCGCCCGTCAGACCATCAACTACCCGACAACCCCCAATATGACCTATACCTTTGCCGGAACAGCCACATCGCACGTGGTGAAACTGATTGTCACTACAACCAACGGCTGCACCGACTCCATTACCAAAACGGTTAACAGCATTCCCTCCCCGATTGCCAACTTCAGTTACTCCAGCACCACCTGCCTGGGTCAGATCGTTCATTTCACCGATTTGTCACAGACCAATGGCGGCGGCAGTATCCAGACATGGAACTGGGATTTCGGCGATCCATTATCGGGAGCCAATAATACCTCCACCCTGCAAAACCCGAACCACTCCTTCACCTCGGCCTCCAACTTTACCGTTGTGCTGAATATCATGAGTACCAACGGGTGTAAGAAATCGGATACGATCCATGTGATCATCAACGCCCTGCCTGTTGCCGATTTCACCAATAGTGCTGCCTGTGAGGGCAATTCGACGATTTTTACCGATGCCTCCCTTGCCAATGGTGGATCCATCATCTCCTATGCCTGGGATTTCGGCGACGGAAGCCACTCCACCCTGCAATCGCCGGTGCATACCTATGGCGCCTTCGGAACCTTCTCGGTAACCCTTACCGTGGTCAATTCAAACGGGTGTATCCACTCGGTGACCAAACAGGTAACCGTGAATCCGAAGCCTGTTCCTGATTTCACCTACTCGCCGGCCAGTTGCGTGGGTATCCCTGTCAATTTCTTCAACCAGTCGTTTGTACCGACAGGGTTCTCCTCCTACATCAACCAGTGGGTATGGGACTTTGGCGATGGCACGGCACCGGTCACCATTGACTTCCCGGCCAACCCGAACATCACGCATATCTTTGCAGGTACTGCCGTATCGCACGTTGTGAAACTGAGGGTCAGAACAACCAACACCTGTGTTGACTCCATTTCAAAAACAGTCACCAGCATACCTACTCCGGTTGCCAACTTCAGCCATTCCAATACCCTCTGCCTCGGCCAAATCGTAAACTTCACCGATTTAACCCAGACCAACGGGGGAGGAAGTATCCAGACCTGGGCATGGAATTTCGGCGACGGTTTGTCAGGTGCCAACAATACCTCCACCTTGCAGAACCCCTCACATGCCTTTACGGCAGCCTCGGGTTTCTCGGTTACCCTGACGGTAACCAGTTCCAACGGCTGCGTGAGCGATACCGTTTACCCCGTTACCATCAATGCCTTGCCGACGGCCAACTTCACAACCGATACCGTATGCCAGGGCAGCGCCACAACCTTCTCGTCAGCCTCCTCAACAACCCCTGCCGGGACCAATATCGTATCCTATGCATGGAACTTCGGCGACGGCGGAACCTCCACAGCGCAGAATCCCCAGCATATCTTTGCCTCGTATGGCTTCTTCGGCGTGACACTGGTCATCACCAACTCAAACGGATGTCTCCATACCGTAATCAAACAGGTGCTGGTAAATCCGAAACCAATTGCTGATTTCACTTTCTCAGCCGCAAGCTGCGTAGGATTACCGGTGAACTTCTTCAACCAGTCGTATGTGCCATCAGGTTATTCCTCTTCCATCAATACATGGCAGTGGGACTTTGGCGACGGGTCAACCGTACCGGTCATCACCTTCCCGGCCAACCCGAATATTACCCATACTTTTGCAGGCACTGCCACGTCGCATATTGTGACACTTACGGTTACAACCCTCCAGGGATGTATCAGCGTGATCACCAAAACCGTTACCAGCGTGCCTGCTCCACTGGCCAACTTCTCCTTCTCCAGCACCCTTTGCGACAACCAGCCGGTTACCTTTACCGACCTTTCGCAAACCAATGGAGGCGGAAGCATCCAGACCTGGTCATGGAATTTCGGCGATGCTGCCTCAGGGGTGAATAATTCCTCCTCGGTTCAGAATCCTGTCCACCAGTTCTCAGCAGCGAGCCCACCTTCTTTCAAGGTCATGCTGACCGTTACCAACGGGAACGGATGTATTGCCAAGGATTCAAGCATGATTGCCATCAATGCACGGCCGACCTCCAATTTCAAGGCTGATACTGCCTGCCTGGGAAGCATCACCACCTTTACCGACCAGTCAAGCGCCTCCGTTACCTCGCGCAGTTGGGATTTTGGCGACGGTCAGACTTCAAGCGGAGCTGGTACCACCATCACCCATCTTTATGGTATCGCCGGCACCTATACGGTGAAGCTGACGGTTTCGACCGCCCTGGGTTGTATGAAGGATACCACCAAGCAGGTGCTGGTTTTAGGAAAACCTGTATCACTGTTCAGCTACTCATCTCCCAGTTGTGCGGGAGACTCTGTGCAGTTCAACGATCTGTCGACAACCCCTCACGGGTATATCAAGACCTGGAAATGGGATTTCAACGACGGAACACCTGTTGTTACCATCAATTTCCCTGCAAACCAGAATGTGAAACATAAATTCACCAACGGTGGCAATTTCAATGTAAAACTGACGATCTCCACTTCAGATAACTGTAACAGTGAAAAGATCAGCCAGGTTCAGATTGGTTTCCACCCAATGGCCAACTTCAATACAGGAGCTACTCCTTGTGCCTTAAGCCAGCTACAGTTTACCGACCTTTCGCAGACCAACGGAGGCCCTGCGCTCACTGTGTGGGCATGGAATTTCGGGGATCCTGCATCGGGTACCAATAATACCTCGAGCACCCAGAATCCGACGCATGCCTTTACGGCCGGTGGAACAGATACCGTTCGCCTGATCGTAACCAATGCCGATGGCTGCTTTGATACCATCAAGAAAACTGTGGTTGTTTATCCCGCACCTGTAGCCAAATTCAAAGCCGATACCGCCTGCATGGCCAGCCTGACAACCTTTACCGATCAGTCAACTACTGCCACGGGCACCACCATCGTTGCCTGGGCCTGGGACTTCGGAGATCCTGCCAGCGGAGCCAACAACACCTCTACCGTGCAGAACCCGACCCATACCTACAATACACAGGGGACCTTTACGGTACACCTGACGATTACCAATTCACACCAGTGCCCGAAAGACACTTCGATGGTGATCAGTGTGAATCCAAAACCGACGGCCATGTTCCAGTATGATCCTGCCTGTGTCAATGCAGGTACGCAATTTACCGACCTTTCGACCGTGCCGGGTAGCAGCATCCAAAAATGGAACTGGAATTACGGCGACGGAACGCCCCATGATACCATTAAGAATCCTGTTCATACCTTTACAACCTCAGGTACCTTCCAGGTGACCCTCACCGTGAAGAATTCCTTCGGTTGTACCGACTCTGTGACCATCCCGATCATCTCACGTCCAAAACCTGTCGGGGCGTTTACCTACCTTGGATTCTTCTGTCCCAAAGGAAAGGTGGACTTCCAGGATCAGTCAACGGCAACAGGTTCAACGATCATTAACCGCGAATGGACCTTTATCCCGGGATATACCTCCAATATTTCCAATCCTTCGTTCACCTTCCCGAAAACCGACACTTCATACCATGTGCAGCTGGTTGTAACGGATACCTATGGATGTAAGGATACCATCATCGACAGCGTGTATGTGAAACCCGGCTTTACCTTCGCCTTTACCAACGATACGGTTTGCCAGGGCTACACAAACCACTTCTACCCGAACAATAAGACCGCTGGTGACTCGCTGTACTCGGTACAATGGAACTTTGGTGACCCATCTTCGGGGCCGAACAACAAATCATACCTGTACCGTCCTACCCATATCTTTACAGCACCTGGTCACTTCATTGTGAAGATGAAGGCCTATGATACGGATAACTGTGTCGACAGTGTCTATCAGGATGTCTTTGTCTATGAATCACCCAAACCGCTGTTTACCTATGTAACCACGCCTTGCGACAGCACGATTCATTTCAGCGACTCCACCCAAAATTCCGGCACCGGGAACATCTCGGCATGGGTATGGAAATGGGGAGATAAGAAAGCCAACGACACCATCCATTCACCGGGACCCGGCAATATCGGTCACCTCTATGATTCAGTTGGTTTCTATAATGTAACCCTAGTCGTGATCAACATCCATGGTTGTATGGACAGCGTGACCAGAAGAGTACAGCGTGTACCGTGCATTGCAGCTGGATTCTCTTTTAAGGATACCCTTTGCGCCCGTTACCGGATTGCCTTCTCCGACACCTCATTGCCAGTGAACCTGATTACGGAATGGCACTGGAGCTGGGGTGACGGTACAGCCGATACGATCTATACCAAGCACCACACCCCGATCTATCATACCTTTGCCGACACCGGCTCCTATCAGGTACATCTTGCTGTAAAGGCGATGATCCTGGGAGCGCAGATCGTCGACAACAGGACGACCACCGTGACCATTCATCCCACACCGCTTGCCTACTTCTCGAATCCACCGGTTTGTCTGCACAATATCACATTGTTCAAGGACACATCCAGAACCTGGGGTGAAAAGAATACTAACTGGGTCTGGAGCTTCACCTCGAAAGTTTCCGATAGTTCGCACGTTAAGAATCCTGGACATAAGTTTGATACCGCCGGGATATACAACGTCAAGCTTATTGTGATGAACAAGTATGGCTGCAAGGATTCGCTGACCAAACCGACAAGGGTTTATGGCTTGCCTGCCGCTCACTTTGACAATACGGCTGCCTGCGTGGGCGATCCTACCTTCTTTACCGATAAGTCAGCTAAGTCTGATACGGTGATCGGCACCTGGAGATGGTTCTTCGATCTGAAGACCATGACGGATTCGTCACATGCCCAGAACCCCGGTTTCAAATACCCGGTAACCGGCAGCGACAGTGTACGGCTGATTGTGAAAGACAAGTTCGGTTGCATGGATACCGTTGATTCAACCATTGTGGTACATATTACCCCGGTAAGTGCTTTCACGCTTGAGAACGGGTATGACGGCAAACAGGGACAGATCAAACTGAATAACCTGTCAACAGGGGCCGATACCTATTCATGGGAATTTGGCAATGGAAAAACATCCGTGGAGAAAAATCCAATCGCGGCATTCACCGATGACGGTACCTATATCATCAAACTGATCTCTCTGAATCAATACGATTGTACCGATACGACATTCCTTGAATACAACCTGTTATTTAAGGGACTATATGTGCCGAATGCGTTCGCTCCATCCAGTACAAATCTGGGTATCCGCCTGTTCCAGCCTGTTGGTGTTAACGTGAAGGAATATCATGTAACGGTGTTCGACAACTGGGGCCACCTGATGTGGGAATCAACCAAACTCGATGACAAGGGTGTGCCTACTGAAGGCTGGGATGGTACTTTCGAAGGAAACATGATGCCGCAGGGCAACTATATGTGGAAGATCACAGCGACCTTTGTTGATGAATCTCCCTGGAATGGATCTGACAATGGTGCTGCAAACTCCGGCAAGACCATGGGAACTGTGACTTTAATCCGATAATCGCTAACAACTTTCTCAATGAAAAACCGATATAGATTTCCGATCCTGGTAATGCTGAGTTTGCTTGGTATCATGCCCGGTGCCTTTAGCCAGGATATGAATTATTCCCAGTATTTCAGTACGCCGATCTATTATAACCCGGCCTACACTGGGATTAATACCGGATTGCGCGCCAGGTTACTGTTTCGTGATCAATGGCCAAGTTTGCCGAATCCCTTTAAATCATACTTTTTTTCGGCTGATCTGGGCGATCGCAACCTGCCGGGTTCTGGCGGGATAGGTATCATGGTTAATCAGGATACTCCGGGTGCCGGACTGATCAAGAATTTTGGGGCCGCTCTGACCATTGGTGTCAGAGTTCCAATTACCAGTTTTATGGTCAGCCAGATCGGGATTAAAGCAGGGATCATGCAACGCACGGTGAACTGGGGCGACCTTGTTTTCGCCGATCAGCTCAGCGGAAAATATGGAAATATTTTCCAGTCCTCCTTTATTCCTCCTGATGCCAATAAGAGGGTTGTTCCCGATTTCGGCGTGGGCGGTGTACTCCAGTTTATCAGCCCGCAGGGCAACATCAGTGGGAACATTGGTTTGAGCGTTGATCACCTTTTTAAACCCGATGTGAGTTTTCTTTCGACAGGATCCTCACAGTATCCACGGAAATGGGTAGGACAATTTGACCTGATCGTCTCATCAGAGGGAGGAAGTTCCTCCTCGTCGATGAGCCGCGGGGGTGGCGATGATCCTCTGAAATTCAATATCGGGGGGATCTATCAGAACCAGGCCAACCTTAATTCCCTTCAGGTAGGACTTAATTTGCTCAAATACAATATTTATGTTGGATGCTGGTATAAATCAACCATGACGGGCGTTGTGAACAGCGCAGTTGCTCTGGTTGCCGGTTATCGCTACAATTTCTACGAGGATATGAATATTAAATTCATGTACAGTTATGATCTTCAGGTTTCTGGTGCCTTACAGGGAACCGGCGGAGCCCATGAGATCAGCCTTATACTTGAGTTTGACAAACTCCAGATCTTTGGCGGCGGCGGCGGTGGCGGATTCATGCCAGGCGGTGGCCGCAGGGGCGGTGGCCCGATGGAATGCCCGACATTCTATTAATCGTAACGACACCGGTTGATTATTCCGGAATTGAAATTCAGTGAAATAAAAAAGGGGCAGCCAATCCGGGCGCCCCTTTTTATTGATGAAATTGTTGATTTTGAGATTATATCAAGCGTTTGCTGAATTACATATTGGCAATGATCTCCGTTCCGAATTCTGAGCATTTTAGCTTGGTAGCCCCCTCCATCTGTCGTTCGAAGTCGTAGGTGACGCGTTTGTTCCTGATGGCGCCTTCAAGTCCTTTAACAATCATGGAGGCAGCTTCCATCCATCCCATGTATTCGAGCATCATAACCCCCGACAGGATGACAGATCCCGGGTTGACCTGGTCTTTACCGGCATATTTGGGGGCCGTGCCGTGCGTCGCTTCAAAAACGGCATGACCGGTAATGTAATTGATATTGGCACCAGGGGCAATGCCGATGCCTCCAACAATAGCAGCCAGCGCATCGGAAATGTAGTCTCCATTCAGGTTGAGCGTGGCAATGACCGAATATTCGGCTGGCCGGGTAAGGATTTGCTGCAGAAATGCATCTGCAATAACATCCTTGATGATGATTTTTCCCTGTGCAACGGCCTCTTTCTGCAACGCATCAGCTGCCTGTTCACCATCACTGGCTTTGATTTTATCGTAGGTCAGCCAGGTAAATACCTTATCGCCAAATTCCTTTTCAGCCAGTTCATAACCCCATTGCTTGAACTGACCTTCGGTGAATTTCATGATATTTCCCTTATGAACCAGGGTCACCGAGGGTTTCTTCTGTTCGATGGCAAAGTGTATCGCGGCTCTTACCAGACGTTCGGTTCCCTCCTTCGATACCGGTTTGATCCCGATCGAGGATGACTCAGGGAAACGGATCTTTTTAACACCCATTTCGTCGATCAGGAAGCGGATCACCTTTTCAACTTCCGGGGTTCCCTGCATCCATTCAATCCCCGCATAGATATCCTCCGAATTTTCACGGAAGATGATCATATCGGTCGTTTCAGGATGTTTGACAGGGGAAGGGACCCCCTGAAAGTAACGTACCGGCCTGACACAGGTATAAAGATCGAGGATCTGGCGCAGGGCAACATTAAGCGACCTGATACCTCCTCCTACCGGAGTGGTCAGGGGGCCTTTGATAGCGACCAGGTATTCCCTGATGATGTCAAGGGTTTCCTGTGGCAGCCATTCACCCGTTTGCTTAAAGGCTTTTTCCCCGGCAAATACCTCTCGCCAGGCAATCTTGCGTTTACCCTGGTAAGCCTTTTCAACAGCGGCATCTATAACCTTTACGCTGGCATTCCAGATATCGGGTCCGGTTCCGTCGCCCTCAATAAATGGAATAACTGGAATGTCAGGAACTGAAATCCTGCCATTTATCAATGTGATCTTTTCTCCGTTCATAAAATTTAATTTAATTGATCCTGTTTGTTTTATGCATTCTGCTTTTGTTTCAGGCTGCGAAATTACAATTTATTTCAGGCTTTTGATCAAGGCTCCCCATTTCTTATCCACTTCAAAGAAATGTTTCAGGTAATAGTTGCCAAACAAAAAATGGGCCTTTACAAACTCCGCACCACGGGCTGCCATGCTCGCGAAGAAGTTTTCAATCATCCCCGAGGCGATGCCTTTTCCCTGCAAGGAGGAGGTTACGACAATCCCATCAAGCAGGATATTATGATCTTCGATCTGCCGGAAGGTAATCCCGCCGACAATCTTTTCATGTTCATCCGTCAGCACATACTGGTGATCATGATCCGATATCTCCTTGGGATAGTTTTCACGGAAGAAAAGCTGGTAAAGCTGCCCGGTTTCCCTGGCCTCGATCGGTTCACGCAGGATGTAACGTTTTCCCGACTTGTCGGTAATGGTAAACCGTACCACGATATGCTCCTTCCTGTTCTCCCCGATCTTAACGAAATCGATGCTTTGTTCCCCCTGCAAACGGGGAAACACCATCCTGCTGAAAATGTTACGGTCGTCGGAATCCCTTATCGCCGACTGGAGATCGGATAATTCGATCAGCTGGATTGCCAGCCCTTCCGGGTTATCCTGCATCTTCGCCAGGAGATGGTCAAAGGTTGCACGGGTTTCATCGGCAGAATCGGCAAAATAGGTGTGCCGGTAAAAGAAGTACCTGGCCAGTTCGGCATATTGCTGAAGCCGGTACAATTCCATAAGTTCGATGAGTGTCTGTTCCTTGGCGGCAGCCGTAGTGAGCGGATTGATCTTGTACCAGTCCTGGTACTGATCGATGGCGCTGTACAGGGCGACAGGCAGGTAGTATTTTTTAATTGTAACCGAAAGGTACCTGTCAAGATGAGTGCTCAGATCCGAACAATCGAAGCAGATCAGCGATTTCGACTTCAGATCACGCTGCAGCTGTTCGAGGAACAACCTGGCATCCTCCTGTCCCAGCGCTTCAATGCAGGCATCAAAGATCCAGGTCACCTCCAGCTGGTTCTTACACAGGGGATAGATGGAGGATATCTTGCTATAATAATCCTGCAACATGGGCATGACCAGGGAAAGGGTGTTTTTATAGGGCGACCATCCCGCAAGCGACAACACTACCGCACTTCCCCTGAAATCCATTTCCGGAATGGCGACGTTGGCCGGGGAGATGGCCCCCGGTACAATCTGACTCCCGCTGTGGTGCCAGGCCTTGAAAATTACCGCGAACGACCTGATGAAAATCTTCTTCCATGCATTGCCCCGCACATATCCCGACGAGCGGTGAATCTCGGCCAGCTCCCGGATCTTGTCCCAGGCCGACAACCCGCCGATATACTGGGTCGTTAATACACCCAGATTGGGCCTGCTGCTGCCCAGGATGGGCGCGACCGCGGGGCCGTAAGGGAAACCTGCCAATGAGGCAAGCCAGTAAAAGGTGTCGGGGTTAGGCCTGAACTGAGGATTCTCACTCAGGACCATATGCAGGTCGAAATGTTTGCCCGAACGGGTGTTGATCGATAACCGGTAATGCTTGAATTCCTTGAAGGCAAGCAACCTCAGGATCCAGATGCCCTTTTCGGGAACATCATTCAGGTCGAAATCCTGCTCGCTGAATGTCAAAATGATACTCTCCTTTAAAAAGGTGGTGGATTGAAAAATCCTGGTGATCCGTTGTTTTTCGGTGTCGGAGATCCCGTGTTCATAAACCAGTTTTGACTTCCACACTGCAGCAGCGCTTTTTGACGACCGTCCCTCGATCTCTTTTTCAAAAACCGCGGCAAGCCTGTAGAAGTAATTTTCTGCCGTTTTCGAAAGATGAGCATCCTGTTTGTGCAGGATCCATCGTGACAGTTCTGCACGTACCGGCACATAGTATTCAAGATGCGATACGGCAAAATTATAGAGCATCCCAAGCACCGCTTCAAAGGCAACTTTGTGTTTGCGGGGAGCGGGCCATTTCAGATGGGTCCGGTACCAGTACAGCCGCTGCTTGAGCGCATCAAGCCTGTGTTTTCCAAAGTTGCTGGAGGCGATTTCACGGATCGATTTCTCATTCAGGAAGGTAAGGCCCGACTCGATAAAGGCTGGCATGAAGGGAATATCCTCCGGTTTTGGCGCTTTCAGCAGGATCAGGCGGTAGGCCAGGCACCTGATCTCCTCCTCAGGATGATAGGCAAGGGCCTCCAGCCTGTGGCGGATGGCAATGGCAAGGCGGGGTTCAGCGCTGATCAGGATCTTGCCGAGTTCATCGGTTGCGGCATAGGCCTCCTCAAAATTACTGAAATAGGTTCTGAAAAGCAGGTAGTTCGCCTGGATCAGCTGCTGATCACGTACCGTTTTGATCACAGGGAAATTCTTCTCGTCAAGATGTTTGAACCCTGAGATGGAGATGGCCGGGGAAATGTTTCCCATGGGCAGGTCCCATCCCTCCTTTACCGGACAAAAAGCAACAAGTGCCGGGTTACCGGTCCATATCTTCGGCTGTCGGGTAAAGGTACCCAGGTCAACCTGGTTCGAATTCACCTGGTACTTCAGATGCCCTACCTGGAACCAGCCATCCTTAAGTTTCCTGATGTTCAGCATGGCATTGTTGCGCCTGTTGACCAGCTGCTGATGCTCAAATCGGATATCCGTCTCCAGGATCCCCAGGTCACGGAAAAACCATTTAGGGATCAGGATGGAAAATTCGCCAGCCTGGATGAGTACACTGTTACTCAGGTACAATGTTTCGATCACCTCCCTGAAACTGGTCTCAATGGCCTTTCGGTTATAGGAATCCTTGGGTGTCAGTTCACCCTTTTCACGGCTGAAATCACGGTCGAGAACCGTAAAGTTGATGACCCGCTCGTAGGGCGCCACATCGGTATTGGCCGCCATGACGATCTGGTGGTAGTATTCTTCGAGGTTTTCAGGTTCCAGCGAGGTAAAGATCGGGTCGGCCTGGTCGGGTACAATGAGCAATACATTGTAGGGACGATTATCGCCAACCAGGAAGACATTTTTAATGCCGGGCACCTTGTGGAATTTCTTTTCAATGACCTGGGGGGCAACCGTTTGCCCGCGGTTGTTCTTGTAAATATCCTTAACCCTGTCGATTATTTCATAGAAACCATCCCCGGCAATGGTAAATACATCGCCTGTAGCCAGCCAGCGGTCGGTTGCAGGATCTTCGGGATAAGGGATGATGTCGCCCGGGGCGCCAATGTTGCCTTCAAGATATGCCCCAACGTAATGACCGCCGATTTCAAGTTCAGAACCGGCGGTGAGCCTGGTTTGCATACCGGGCAAGGGAACCCCTACCGAAAAGTCCTTATACCGGCCCGGAGGCGTCATGGTGATGCCCCCCGTGGCCTCCGTCATGCCGAAGCCACTATTGAGATGGATCCCGTATTGGTTGAAAAACCTGAATACGGCCGGGTCAAGGTAGCCGGCCGCCGATAAACCCCAGTGTAACCGTGATCCGACAACATCCCTGACAGCCTGTTCCCGCAATTCGACGCTTTCAACATGGCTGATCAGCTCCTGACAGTGTTCATAAAGCTCCTGCCAGCGCAGCGGAATGCTGATAAACCCCGTGGGATGCATCTTTGGAAAGAGCGAACGAAGTGTTTCCGAAGAGGTATTGCCTGCAAAAATATAGGTGCCGTTCCAGAAGATCGACCCGGTCAGTTCCAGGTACCTGCCAAAGGTGTGAAACAGTGGCAGGTAGCAAAGGAAAACTTCGTTACCGGCCTCCGGCACGGCCGCGGCGCGGGCAAAGCGCTTGGAAACAATATTATAGATGGAAAAGGAAACCCCCTTTGGTACACCGGTACTTCCCGAAGTAAACATCGTGGTGGCAACCTGGTTGTTCATCCGCACCGGCTGGCGGGCCAGGATCACATCCATGTCCCAGCGGGATATCTTCTTACTCTCCTCCACAAGGTATGGGAAACCACGTCCATTCATCGTGCCCGGCTGTAAAGAAAAGATCAGGAATTTGTGATCTGCCTGCTCCTGGATCTTTTTCAGCGTCAGCAGCCTCTCTTCCGTATCAGCCAGGGCAATGTTGATCTTCAGCTCGTTGAAGATCGGCAGGAGTATGTCCGCCTTGAAATGGGGACTTAACGGGGTGTCGTAAATGTCGAACATCAAGCAGGCCAGGTCGGTACAGGCCCCCTCCAGGCAGTTCTCGTTATAAATGGCCACCCTGGGAGGCTCCTCAACCGATTTGTAAAACAAACTGGCAATCTCCCTCAGGTGACGGTATATCTGTTCGTAAGTCCAGTCAATGGCAACCGCCGACGACATGTCCTTGAACAAAATATGGCCGGGGTGCTCGGCCACCCGTTGTTCCATCACGTCGCGCAGGTCGTAATTTGTGTGACGGATAATCCTGAAAACAACATTTGCCCAACGCGTACGTTCTGTTACCGATCCGAGGGCATCAAGAAACTGAGGCTTTTTGGTGCTGTCAAGAAATTCAAACCAGGTTGTATTTCTGATCGATTCCAGCTGGCCGGATGAGATGATTTCTTCGGCTGCTTCAACAATTTTTAATGAAATAGGAAGGCTGCTGTGATCCGGTTGACTGATGATTTTCCACTCTTCCAGCAGGGATTCGAATACCGACATGATCAAATTGGTTTGGGGATGAAATTTTTCCTAAAATTAATACGTTATTTTTAATAAAAACAATTACATTTAAACTTCTAAAATCGTCATTTATTCTACCTCTAATATAATTTATTTATGTTATTGAATATTAAATTAATACAACAAACTTACGAAAAGATTTCCACCGGGGTTGCCCATGCTCGGTCGTTGCTGAACAAGCCTTTGACACTCACTGAAAAGATTCTTTATGGCCATCTTTTTGAACCCGACCCTGCAAAATCCTTCGTACGGGGAGTCGATTACGTCAATTTTCTCCCCGACCGGGTGGCAATGCAGGATGCCACGGCCCAGATGGCGCTGCTTCAGTTTATGACAGCAGGAAGGGCAAGTGCGGCGGTACCTTCCACGGTACATTGCGATCACCTGATCCAGGCGCAGCTTGGGGTGAAAACCGACCTTGCCACGGCCATGGTTCAGAACAAGGAGGTATATGATTTCCTGGAAACAGTATCGGCAAAATATGACATTGGTTTCTGGAAGCCGGGCGCAGGGATCATTCACCAGGTGATTTTTGAGAATTATGCCTTTCCGGGAGCCATGATGATCGGCACCGATTCCCATACTCCCAATGCCGGCGGGCTGGGCATGGTGGCCATCGGTGTTGGCGGCGCCGATGCCGTTGATGTGATGTCGGGCATGCCGCTCGAGTTGAAAATGCCCAAAGTGCTCGGGGTTGAGCTTACCGGACACCTCGGTGGCTGGGCTTCTGCTAAGGATGTCATCCTGAAGCTGGCTGGCATCCTGACCGTCAAGGGAGGCACAGGTTTCATCGTTGAATATTTCGGGGAAGGGGCCGCCTCGCTCTCCTGTACAGGCAAGGGAACCATCTGCAACATGGGTGCCGAGATCGGCGCCACCTGTTCACTATTCTCCTACGATCAGAAAATGAAAGCCTTTCTCGAAGCTACCGGGAGGGGCGAAGTTGCCGGCCTTTCCGATCACTATGCAGCAAACCTGGCACCCGATGCCGGCGTTATGGAAAACCCGGAGATGTATTACGACCAGTTCATCCGCATTAACCTTTCAGAGGTTGAACCCTATATCAACGGTCCCTTTTCACCCGATATCGCCCATCCGATCTCAGAATTCAAGGCCTTTGTCAAGGAAAATAATTACCCCGAAACACTCGAAGTGGGGCTCATTGGTTCCTGTACCAACTCCTCCTATGAGGATATTTCCCGCTCAGCCTCTGTTGCGCGGCAGGCTGCTGAAAAAAACCTGAAGGTAAAGGCAGGATTTGTCGTTACCCCGGGATCCGAGCAGATCCGCTACACCTGCGAACGGGATGGTCTGCTGGAGGTTTTCGGCAACATCGGCGGGGTCATCATGGCCAATGCCTGCGGCCCCTGCATCGGGCAGTGGTCACGGAAAATTGATAACCCCGACCGGAACAACTCGATCCTGAACTCCTTCAACAGGAATTTTGCCAAGCGCAATGACGGCAATGCCGGAACCCATAGCTTTATTGCCTCTCCCGAAATCGTAACAGCACTGACCCTGGCAGGCAGCCTCCTGTTCAACCCGTTAACCGACATGCTGGTGAATGAAGCAGGTCAGCAGGTGCACCTCGACGAACCACGGGGGGAGGAACTTCCGCCGATGGGTTTTGACGTGAAGGATCCGGGATACCTGGCACCACCCGCCATCTCCTCCTCGATTCAGGTTAGCGTTAGCCCCACCTCCGACAGGCTGCAGCTGCTTGAACCCTTTGACGTATGGGATGGGAAAGAACTGACCGGAATGCGGTTGCTGATCAAGGCTAAGGGCAAATGTACCACCGACCATATCTCGATGGCAGGCCCCTGGCTGAAATACCGCGGACATCTCGACAACATCTCCGACAACCTGCTGATGGGGGCCGTCAACTTCTTCAATGAGAAGACCAACGCGGTGAAAAATCCCGATACCGGTGCCTATGGCGAAGTTTCAAAGACGGCACGTTATTACAAAGCCAAAGGACTTCCTACCATAATTGTTGGAGACGAGAATTATGGAGAGGGCTCCTCCCGCGAACACGCAGCCATGGAACCCCGCCACCTGGGCGTCAGGGTCGTACTGGTGAAGTCGTTTGCCCGTATTCATGAAACAAATCTGAAAAAACAGGGGATGCTGGCACTCACCTTTGCCAATGCCGATGATTACAATAAAGTTAAAGAGGATGACCTGTTTGACCTGAAGGGACTCGACTCCTTCACCCCCGGGAAACCCTTGTCACTGGTGCTCCGCCATCACGACGGAACTTCAGGAGAGATTACCATAAACCATAGTTACAGCGACCTGCAGATCCACTGGTTCAAGGCAGGAAGCGCCCTCAATTATATGAAAACCATCTAATAATGATAAATATGATAATTGCTGAATTCCTCCAGGACCTGGCTAAACTGACAGTAGATTCCTGTACCATAGAAGAGAGTTTGTTCAAACAGTTTGATGTAAAACGGGGCTTGCGCAATGCCGATCATACCGGTGTCCTGGTTGGCCTTACCCGGGTCGGCAGTGTGGTTGGTTATGAAAAGATCGATGGAAAACTGGAAGCCATCGACGGGAAACTGATCTACCGAGGCATCGACATCCGCGACCTGGTACATGGCTGCCAGGCTGCGAAACGCCCCGGCTTTGATGAAACAGTATTCCTGCTGCTTTTCGGCCGGCTACCTTTAAGGGACGAACTTGACAAATTCACCGACGGCCTCGCCGAGTTGCGTGCCCTGCCCGAAAATTTCAACCGCGACATGATCCTTACCATGAAGGGCAAGGATATCATGAATATGCTCGCCCGGTCGATCCTGGCGTTGTACACGCTCGATGAAAAGGCTGATGATACCTCGATTGAGAACATCCTCCGTCAGTCGATCAGCCTCATCGCCAAACTGCCGACCATCGCTGTCTATTCCTATCATGCCATGCGGCATCTGATCTATTATGATACGCTTACCGTGCGGTATCCCGACAAGAAGTTAAGTTCAGCCGCGAATTTCCTTTATATGCTGAAGGGAAATGACTATACCGAACTGGAGGCCGAACTCCTCGACCTGTCGCTGGTGCTGCATGCCGAGCATAGCGGGGGTAACAACTCCACCTTTACAACCCGCGTGGTTAGCTCCAGCGGTACCGACACCTATTCGGCCATCGTGGCTGCCATCGGATCCCTGAAGGGACCGTTGCATGGCGGAGCGAACCTGCAGGTGATGGATATGATGGAAAATATCAAGGCCAATGTGAAAAACTGGGCCAACGACGATGAGGTTGCCGAATACTTGCGCAAAATCACCCGCAAGGAGGCCCACGATAAAACCGGTCTGATTTATGGATTTGGCCATGCAGTGTACACTGTTTCCGACCCCAGGGCCATCCTGCTGAAGGAGAAGGCCCGTTTGCTGTCGAAAGAAAAAGGCAGGGAAGATGAAATGGCCCTTTACGAATCCATCGAACGTATCGGCCCTGGGATCTTCTACGAATTCAAGGGAACCCAGGATAAGCTGATCTCCCCCAACGTTGACTTTTACTCCGGGTTCGTGTATGAATGCCTCAAGATCCCAAAGGAACTCTATACCCCGTTGTTCGCCATCTCCCGAATCAGCGGCTGGTGTGCCCACCGCCTGGAAGAGATGATCAGCGGACGCCGGATCATCCGCCCCGCCTATAAAACCGTAGAACCGAACAGGAACTATACCAGGCTTGAGGAAAGATAAATGAATTTCGAATATTGAATATCGAATATCGTATTGCTTTTACAAGCCTGATTACTTCGGAATTCTGTGGTTAATATTCGTTTTCAATCGTTTCAATGCATCACGGTAACCTTTTTCACAAAGGTCCCTGATGCATTTTTTATGTTTACCAGGTAAATCCCCGAAGGAAGTGCAGCTAACGGAATCACGATCTCTTTTTGTTTTTCCCCCGGCAACAGCATTACTGTTTCCCCGATAATGCTGAGTAGTTCACAAGATTCAACGGGTGTGCCACTCTTGATCCTCAGGTAATCCCTGGCAGGTTGGGGGTAAAGGTGAATGCCCGCTTCTCCCTTTGTATCAATTCCCAGGGAATAATTCACCAACAGGGTATCGCCGCGCGCTTCACACAGCACCGAACCGTATTGCAGGTCCCTCTGCACATCCGTTATAATGTAGTTGAAGTGTGCACTGACTACGGTGGATGGGATTGTGTCGGTGTATGCAAACCCGGCAACCGGAACTGTGGTTAACCTGGTAAATGGGGGATTGCCGGTTTCACCGGTACGGTAGATGTGATACCCGGTGACGACCTGCAGGCTGTCGCAGGCCGGGGGTTGCCACGACAGGCGAACCTGGTTGCCGTTCCGGCTGAAGCCTGTGTTGACAACGCCCTTGCATTTGCCGTAAACCCGGATGTTGTCCACCTTCCAGTTATCAATGAGGGTGCTGTTCAGTCCTGATGCTACTAAGCCAATTGTGAATATTCGCCCCTGTGTTTCTGAAATATCCGTAGTCTGGTGGATCCAGCCACCCTGTCCCCTGTTTCGCAGTTCGACCACCGGATGCCATATGCTGTCAAGATAATATCCCGCAACCAGTTTCTCTGAACCCGTTGTGTCCATGGCCGTAAGATGGTAGTCAAACTCCAGGAATATTCGTGCACAAACCCATGACTTGCCGTCAAGCAGCGGGCCCTTCAGGGTGGCGCTATAGTTCACAAGACCGGGATTTCCGCTGAATGTGGCGGCAGGAGCCGGGTTCCCGGTCAGTGTATCGGTTGTCCAGTTGCTTTGTCCATCCGGGAAAAGCCACCTGTTATAGGAAAATGTTCCCCTGTTCCACCCCTCGGCGAAGGATAGGGGCAAAGGACAGAGGAGTTGAATTGTTACAGGGCCGGCCGGGGGTGATTCGCCGGTTTCCGGGTTGGGGATGCCATAGTAACTCAGGTAATATCCGGTGGAAATGGTATAGGCATAGGTGGTCGGGGAGAAATGATAATCGGTCCATGAGGTTGCCATCGTATCAAGCAGGGCAACGGTGACCCCGGCCCGCCGGATGATATACCCCTTGATCCCCGGCGGGGTTTTACCGGCGGGGGTTTGAGGCACTTCCCACCGGAGGTAACAACTGCAGTCAATTTCATGCCCGGTGAAATTGCCCGGTGGATACAGGGTGTATAAATTGTTGCCGGGTGCAGTTACCTGGCCGTCAACAGGCAGGAAAACACCTGCCATGGCTGTCAGCAATAGCAGGAAGGCTAGTTTTTTTATCTTCTTCATGACGCAAAGGAAAAGCCGAACTTCATTAATGGATCACGGAAACCTTCTTAACAACAGTTCCAGAGCCGGATTTTACCTGAATAAGATAGATGCCATCCGGGAATTCCGTCACAGGAATGACCAGGAGGCATTTTTTATCCGCAGGAGTCTGGTAAACCCGGGAGCCCAGCACGTTGAATATTTCACAGGATCCAATCGGGCCGCTGCTGCTGACCACGAGGTAGTTTTTCGCGGGCTGTGGGTAGATCCTGATACCCTGGCTGGCAACCTGCGGCACCCCCAGCGCATAATCCACCACGAGGGTGTCGCCGGGCGCTTCGCATAAAATGGTGTTGTCAATCCAGTTCTTTTGCACATCGGTGATCATATACCGGAACTGCCCGCTGGTAATGGAGGAGGGAATCGTATCCGTATAAACAAATCCCGGCAACCAAGGCGAATTTAATTTTGCAAAGGGAGGAAGGCCATGTTCATCGGTCCGGTAAACATTATAGCCCTTTACCTCCTGCAGGCTGTCACAGGGCGGGTGCTCCCAGGTCAGGTGGACCAGATTCCCGTTTCGCGTATATCCCGGGTTTACCGGTCCTTTGCAAAGGGGATAGGCATGGATGTTGTCAACCTCCCAGCTTCCGATGTTCGCGCTGTTCTGGCCGGAAACCCTGAATCCGACCCGGAAGTTATGGGTGCATACCGGGGAAATATCCACCTTCTGGTGAGCCCATCCTGTTGAACCCTGGTTTGAAATTTCAACCACGGGATACCAGGTGGTGTCGATACAATATTCAGCAATAAACTTTTCGGTGCCACCGGATGCAATATCGGTCAGTTTATAATCAAATTCCAGGTACATATTGGCGCAGCCCCAGTAAATACCCGGCAACTTCATCCCTTTCATAATAATATTATAATTCTGAATGGAAGGAGTTCCCGTAAAAACGGCCGTTGGTGCAGGATTCCCCTGCGATGTATTGACAATCCAGTTCGATTGTGACGGGATGAAGCGCCAGCCATACATGGAAAAATTACCCGAGTCCCAGTATTCCATCAAAGGAAACGGCACATCGCAGTTTAACGCCAGGGTGAAGGGCACCGAGGGAGGCGATTGCCCGAACTGGCCGGGCGACCCGTAGGAGGTAAGGTCGTAGTTGGCGGTGACGGAATAGGTGTAGGTCCCGTATTCCGCGTCATAATCATAATAGGTGAGCGTGTCGGCCCCCGAAACATAACCAATGCCGGCCCCGTCGCGGTAAACGTAATAGCCTTTAATTCCTGCAGGAGTAACTCCGCCGGGCGCCTGGGGCTTCTGCCATTGAAGGTAGGCGGAACATTCGATGCCGGTTGCCGTGAGGTTCAGCGGGGAATAAAGCGTGTACAGCGGTTTGCCGGGTGGCGTTGAATGGCCCGCAACGGGCATGCAAACGCCGGCCAGTACTGTGATCGACAGCAGGATGGCCAGTTTCTTGATCGGGTTCATGACGGTTATGGTTTTTATGATGAATAAGGAAGGGATGAAAATTACAGTAAAGATAGGGTAGTCATGGTCTGAATGCAAGAAAAAAAACCAGGTGCCGCAACCATAAATGGCGGGCGCCTGGTTTTTTTACTTTCCCAGGATAAAATATAACAGATCAGCAGTTTGTTGCGTGGTTTCTTCTCATAAGATACACCGATCCCACCATCACCAGAATTCCTCCCAAGAGGATCAACCCCCATTGTCCGAGTGTCGGTACTCCCGCCGGCGCATCGCCGGTATGGATGGAAATATTATCAAGAGCATTATCCCCGGAAAACTTTGCCGATCTGGCAATACCTGCAAAGGGTACTGTCACCGGAGCCCAGACACATGTAAGAAAGGTGTCGGAACAGATGCCGAAGTTGTTTTGGTTTCCTCCATAGGTAGCCAGGAGGTTGCCCGTGCCATCTGGCCCGTCATAAATATTGACTGTCCATGCGGTCCATGCTGCATGATAAAAAGATAAACTTGTATTGAAGCCACCGGCCACATTCATTATAATGTGGTCACTAAGAAAAAAATCCGAGATAATGGTTGTCGGGGAAGGCTCATTGGTAAAAATCCCGATGGCATCGGATAAGGCCAACGTTTGGGCATTAAAAGAAACGCCATAGTTAGTTCCTCCGGCACCATTGTAATAATCGCCAACAGTGGCATACCACCCGGTGATCCCCTCAAAATCAAGCAACACGGTGCTCCCCGGGTTTTTTGGTGTGTGATGGGGCGCTGCCACAGGTGTGCGGAGGATGTTTTTCAGGCTTGCTCCCTCAGGGAAGAAATGAGTGTGTTTCTGGGCTAGGATCACAGAAGTGGACAGCAGGAGGGCCAGTAATAGGATCTGTTTTTTCATCATTGGTGGTGTTGAGTGAGTATAAGGGTTGAAGTAATAACCAGGAAGAGAATTTGGAGTAAATGTACATATAAATAAATCCACACTCACCAGAAAAGATGAAAACCCTGTCCTCAGCTCAAATACGGTGCATGCCTGAAAGATTGGTCAGCATAACTGCCGGCACTTAGTCCCTGTCCCCTTTGCTGTAGAGGTTTTTCTTGTGGAGCCTGCCCGCGGGCAGGGGTTGCATCAACCGGTAAATCACCTCCTTTTCCGAAACCTCGTAGAGCCTTTCCGGTTCGGTGCGCAGCGCTTCAAGGTACTTTTGCAGCCTGAAAAACGGGATAAAATGAACCGTGGTGTTGCCTACGGGAAGTTCGCCCGCGTAGGAAAGATTGACCACCCAGCCATCGGTGGGGTGGTAATGATCGAGAAAGCTGCGAAAGGACCTGCTGATCTCGGGACCCTTCAGGGAGGAATATTTGACCTCAACAGGCAAAGGGTTTTCGTAGCGTTCGATTACAAAATCGACCTTGGCCTTGCTTACCGTGCGCCAGAAATGCAAATCGTAGATATGGCGCTGGAGGGTATCGAGCAGCAAAGAACAGATCAGGTTTTGAAAAACAAAACCATAATCGCGGTGGTTATGGATGTTGCCAAACATACGGTTGGCAAAATTCCGCATCCCGTGATCGGCAAAATAGGCCACCGGCGATTTGGTAATCTCCTTGATCCTGTTGCCATGAAGCGGAGGGATCATTTTCAGAAAGAAGGTACGTTCGGCATACCACAGGTATTTCTGAACCGTAGGCAAGGCCGCCCGGGTTTCGTTGGAAAGTACCGAAAGATTGACCATTTCCCCGGTTTGAGCCGCCAGCAGAGCCATCATCCTGCCATATACCTCGGGCCCATGGCCCCTGAGCAGCAACTGGATGTCCTTCGACATGTACGACTGGTAAATCTCGTTGATCACATCCATTTTCTCGTGGAGCGTGGGCGCGGTGATGACCCGCGGATAGCCGCCGAAATTGAGATATTCGTTCAGCAGGACCAGCGCGGCGGGGAAATCGTGCATCAGCCACGAATCAAGCGCGCCGGTATGCGCATAACCGCTGCGGAAATCGGCAAATTCAAAGAAACTGACCGGCATCACCTCGAACATCCGCTTGCGACCTGCCATCGACTCCTGGATGCTGGCCCGCAACTCCATGCTTCCCGAACCGGAAAGGATAAATTTGACAGGGAGATCCATATCATACAACCCCTTCATGAATAACCCCGCATTTTCCTTCAACTGGATTTCATCAATGAAGACAAAGACCCTTGACTCCCCCTCCTGCCTGATCCTTTCAACCAGTGAAGCCTGGGACCCCAGGATTTTAGCATCGGATTCATTGTCAAGATGCAAAAACAAGGTTGGCTTGCCGACTGCAATCAGGGTATCGGCCATCTGGTGCATCAGGGTGGTTTTCCCGACCTGGCGCGGGCCTGTAATGACCGTGATTTCCGGCGCCGGAAGGTGGTTCAGCAGGGTAGAAAGGATTTTTCGGCGGATCATATTGCTTATCCTTTAATCTGATATTACCTACAAATATACGAAATTATCGGGTAAAATTACAATGATCCGTACATTTTTTTCATGGCATCATTGACCAGCCGCCGGGCAAGTCTGAGCGGGATCATCTGCCGCAGGAAGAAATACTGGAGCCTGTTGGTAAGTCCGGGGATTGCGATAACCTTCCTCCCAAGGTGCTTAAGTGTGTAAGCAGCCACCTGGTTTGCCTCCACGAAGGAGGGTTTCATCCTGTCAAAATTCGGGTTGCTTTTCCAGTAGGTGGGAGTTGAAACGGTCCCTACACAGCAAACCGTGATATCGATACCGCCGGATTTCAGCTCATCGTGCAGCGCCTCCGCCAGCCTGATAGAGAAAGCCTTGGTTGCCGCATACGTCGCCACATATTGAGGCCCGATCAGTCCGGCCAGGGAGGATACCAGTACGATAGCGCCGCCTTTTCCCGCCCGGGAAAGCATGCTGGAAAATCCGTGGACCAGTCGCAGCAGTGTACCGGTATTGACCGCCAGGAAGATATCGAGATCGCCGGTATCCAGGTCTGTAAACCGGCATACCTTGCTGTATGCCGCAACATATACCATCAGCCGGCAACCGGTCGTATTCACCTCCTTTAAACATTCTGCCGCAGCATCCTCCCGGGCAAGGTCAAGATGGATCAATATCGTTTCTGCCTGGTAATCATATCTTATTTTCAGGGCAAGCGCCTGCATGGCATCTGCGTTCCGGTCGGCAAGAATAAGGTTGAACCCGCTGGCGGCCAGCAGGGTTGTAAAAGCCTCGCCGATTCCCTCCGCCGCGCCCGCCACCAGGGCCCAATTTCCATACCGTTCCTTTAGTGAAGTCATGATTTTTCTATCTTTGCCGATGGTGCAATAATAGGTAATAATTTTCAACATGAGAAAGCTTCTGTTCCTGTTTTTAAAGATGCTGAAGACGCTGCGGCGCATCACCCTGGCCATAAAAGGGAAAACGGAAGAGGATATTCATGCAGATCGTGTCACCAGCGGGAAATCATGGGAAGAGTTTTGCGATAACCTGAAATCGGCCGGTGGTTCCCTGATGTACCCGGGCGCTCCCCGCGATGCCTTTAACCAGGCCGAAGGCCTGCGCTACCTTTCACGGCTTACCCGTGGCGGACTTGAAGCCTTTGTCGAATACTGCGACCCTGCCTTCCCGGTGTTGCGCCGTATGGCCCATGAAACCGTGAAACTCGGCGCCGACAATCCCGACAATTACTATTTCAATGCCCAGATCAGCGGGAAGTACCGCTACCGCCTGCGCGGAAAAAGAAATACAATCAGCTATATCGGCTTTTTTACCCAGAACGGTAATTACGGAACAACGGGGGGAATGTCGCCCTGCGGGATTCTGGAACACACCGAACTGCAATTGGAGGAGGATGGCAGCTTTGAGATCATCCTCAGCCCGCAGCCATCGGGAAAAAACTGGCTTAAAACCGAATCATCAACCTCCATGCTGATGGTGCGGCAAACCTTCCTCGACAGGTTCGCCGAAACCCCTGCGGAGGTTGTCATCGAAAACCTCGATGGCCGTACCGCACCCGATCCGGTTACCCCCGCCATGGTTGACGAAGGGCTGAAAACCGCCTCCATGTTCGTGGCCGGGGCCTCCTTCCTCTTTGCGCGCTGGGCCAATGGGTTTCAGAAACATACCAACAGGCTGCCCCTGTTCGATCCCGACGTTTCCAATGCCGCCGGCGGCGACGCGAACATCATCTATTACCACAGCCACTGGAAACTGCCCGATCATGAATCGCTGGTGATCACGGTAAAGCCCCCCGACTGCGATTCATGGAACTTCCAGTTGAACAACTACTGGATGGAATCGCTCGATTACCGCTATTTTACCATCTGCATCAACAAGGCTTCCGCCATCTATGAAGCCGATGGCTCTGTCAGGGTTGTCGTAGCCCATACCGACCCGGGAGTACCCAACTGGATCAACACCTGCGGGCACCGGGAGGGAACCATGCTCTGGCGGTGGTACAGGCTTAAACCGGGTGAAACAGCCGTTGAACCGGGATGCGAGGTGAAGAAAATGAAAATTGAATAATGAAGGCCGAACAACGAATATTGAATAATGGAAAAAAGGGGTCCGCATGGATCTTCAGAAGTACTTCACGGAACTTTTTCCTGTATTAACCTAATCAATGCTGCCACATGCCTCCCGATAAAATTACCAGTATTAAGCAGTTCAGTCAAAACCCGCTTTGGTTCAGGGGAATCAACGGGGTTTGGCGAAACAGCTATTTTTTAGGCACCCGGATCCGGCTGGAAAAAGATGACCTGATTCGCTCGGCCAGGAAAATCACCGGGTTGACCGACCTGGGCAGGGACTTCATGGACGAGCCCCTTGAACGGTTGCTGCGGTCGGTCAACGAAGAGGCAAACCTGCATCCTGTCGGCCGGTTTATCACGCGTGAACGGTTTGTCAGCCTGCTCAGCATCCGCCTGAGAGCCGAGCATTTCTTTAAAAAACAACCGCAGATCCTGGCACAGCCGTTATACCCGGTATGGATCATCGTGGGGCTGCAGCGCACAGGTACTACAAAATTACAACGACTGCTGGCCGTGGATACCGACCACCGGGTCATCCCCAGTTGGGAGGTGATCAACCCCGTGCCGATCGACCTTGAGTTGTATGACCTGGCAGGGGAAAATGCCATAACAGGGTTACAGGGTCGTAAGGGTGAGCCTTCACCGTTCCCCGGTCCTTCAGCCGCCTATCCCCACCGGAAAGATAAGCGTATCCCGGTGGCCAATACCTCTGTAAAGGCCCTTAAAATCATGTCGCCCGGATTTTTTGCCATTCATCCCATCGATGCCCTGCAGCCCGAGGAGGACATACTCATGCTCGATGTGAGCTTTCTCAGCACCACCCCCGAAGCGATGATGCATGTGCCCTCCTATGCAGGCTGGCTTGAAACCACCGACCAGTCGCCTGCCTACGCATATGCCGCCAAACTGCTGAAATTCCTGCAGTGGATGAAACCGGCCCGTCGCTGGATCCTTAAAACACCGCATCATCTTGAATTTCCCGATCTGATTGAAAAACATTTCGGCGATGTCCATTTTATCTGGCCCCACCGGAACCTCTATGAATCGGTTCCCTCATTTCTCAGCATGGTCACCTGTAACCGGATGATCTTCAGCGACCAGGTCGATGAAAGGCAGGTTGCACGCCATTGGGTCCGCAAAACGGGCTATATGCTTGGAAAAGCAATTGATTACCGGTATAAGGGCGGAAACGAGGCAAAATTTACCGACATCAACTACCGCGACCTGGTGAAGGATTCAGTTCCCGCAATTTCGCAGATCTACCGGCAAAACGGGGGGTTGCAACCGGAACTGATCGAAAAGTTCAGGAAACATGAACTTGAAAACCCCCACCGAAAAAACGGGGTGCACCAATATTCGCTGGCCGATTTCGGACTTACCGAATCCGATATTGATCAGCATACCTCACACTATCAGGAAATCTTTAACCAACTTTATGACCGCTGACAAGCAGAAGAAATACAACAACCCCGTCTCCGCTACCCTGACGGGAATCGCCGATCTTTTTCGAAAATTTGAGCCTGCCGGGGAATTAATGGCATCCGACCGTCTCGACGGCAAGACCGTTTTGGTTGACGGGGCAAGTTCCGGCCTTGGCTTTGCAGTGGGCACCGGACTTGCAGGGCGCGGGGCAAAGGTGATCATGGCATGCCGGAGCGGCATCCCGGCAAAAGGGGAGGAGGTGAAACGGCTTTCAGGAAACCCTGATGTACACATGCTTCACGTTGACTTTGCAGACATCAGGTCCATCAGGGAGCTGGTGGTCAATATCCGTTCCGACTCCTTTTTTACAGGTGCGAACGGCGGTGGCATCGATATCCTGGTGTGCAATGCGGGCATTGTCCCCAAACATAGCAGGAAAACGGCCCAGGGACTGGAAGAGATGTTCATGGTGAACTATTTCTCCAAGTTTGTCTTTGTGAACCTGTTACTTGAAAATAAGTGCTTTTCCAATCGTCGTGATACCATCCCGCGGATCATCTTCGTGGCCTCGGAAAGTCATCGCAATCCCGAAAAATTCGAATGGGATGATTTTGGAATCTACCGTGATTACAGGATCGGAAAATCCATCGAACTGTACGGATATTATAAACTGCTGCTGACCACCTTCTCCGTTGAATTGTCACGCAGGCTCAACCATGGCGGAGAAAGCCGGATTTCAGTGTTCGCCCTGTGTCCGGGACCCGTCAACTCCAACATCGCCCGGGAGGCACCTAAACTTTTCCAGCCACTGCTCAGCGTTGTCTTTGGAATTTTCTTCAAATCGCCCGTCAAGGCGGCCGTTCCTGTAGAGTACCTCGCTGCTTCGGCCGATGTCGAAGGGAAACCATCCGATTACCTTTTCCTGATGAGCCGGAAAGCGGTGGATGAAAAGGCCGCCGACCCTGCCAACGGGGAACGGCTCTGGAAACTGTCGGAAGATCTGCTGAAAAGCCTACAGGCTGTATAACAACGCAATCTCCTCTTTCCAGATGGTTTCGTCCGGAGTTTCAAGGATCAGGGGAATGTCGTCAAACCGCGGATCATGCATCAGCCGTTTGAAGACATCGAGTCCCAGGGTGCCTTTGCCTAGACTGTCGTGACGGTCGACCCGGCTGCCAAGCCCCTTTTTTGAATCGTTGATGTGCATCCCCTTCAGATACTGAAAGCCGACAGTCTGCTCGAACTGGTTAAAGGTATCGTTGAAGGCTTCGTCGGTGGTAAGATCATAACCTGCCGCAAAGGAATGGCAGGTGTCGATGCAAACGCCGACACGGCTTTTGTCATCAACCAGGCTGATGATAAAGCCGATCTGTTCGAATTTAAAACCAAGGTTGTTTCCCTGTCCGGCGGTATTTTCAATTACCGCGATAACTCCTTTTGTTTTGCCAAGGGTGATATTGATCGATTCGGCGATAATCCTCAGGCAGGCCTCATCGCTGATCTTGCCGAGCGAGCCGCCGGGATGGAAATTCAGCCTGTCGAGGCCAAGTTGCTGGCACCGGGTCATCTCGTCGAGAAAGGCTTCGCGCGACTTGTCCAGCCCCTCCTGTTCAGGATGGCCGAGGTTGATCAGGTAACTGTCGTGCGGCAATACCTGGAATGGCTTAAAACCATATTTTTCGCAGTTTTCGGCAAATAGTTCAATACTGCTTTTGGTAAGCGGCGACGATTTCCACTGCCGCTGGTTCCTCGTAAAAAGGGCAAAGGATTTTGCCCCGATTTCATGCGCATTTGCGGGTGCGTTCTCTACGCCGCCTGACGCGCTTACATGGGCTCCTACATACTTCATGGGATGGTATTTTTTATTCCGGCATCATGGAAGATCCGCCCGGGGCTGATGTGAAAGCGGCTGCGGCGGATACTGCCTGCCAGGAAAGGTTCGTGAATATTGCCGTAAAGGTATCAAAATTTATCGTGGACAGTCGGGCAATATGAATGAATTTGTTAAGCATCTTTTAGCTAAAATTTAACATTTAATATTTGAAACGGATAGAAAATTAGTTATTTTTGTAAAAAAAAGAGATCCTATGAAAAATATACACTTTACCTATATTTTATTATTTATATCCCTTGGGTTGTTTGCACAGAACACCCTGACATATAAGAACAATGCACTGTTAACGGGCGATTCGGCAACAAGCCGGGAGATCCAGTTCGTTGATCCGGGGACTGCAGGTCCCAACCAGATATGGGATTTCTCCAAAATCGAATATACCGGCAAAAACCCGGTTAGTTCAATGCAGCCTTCCTCTGCCATGAAAACCTCCGGGGTTCAGGACTTTAACCTGCTGCTGAAAGACAGCGGCTATGATTATTTCATGAAGACCTCCGTGAACAACCTTGAGGAAATAGGTTATGTGAACAAGGAGAAAAAGATGACCCTGAGCTATTCAGAACCTGTGGTTAAGATGAGATATCCCTTTTCCTATGGAGATCAGTTCAGCGACCCATTTACCGGCGTAGCCTTCTTCAACGAAAATTACAGAATTGACTTCAGCGGCACCAATACCGTCACCGGCGATGCTTATGGCACGCTGATCCTGCCGGATATGGTCATCAAAAACACCCTGCGGGTGAAATCGGTTAAAAAAGGGCTGCAGATCAACATGTGTGGTTCCACCGAGATCAGCATCAGCCGGTATTCATGGTATGCCCCCGGTTTCAGGTACCCTGTTATGACCATCAGTATCGTTGAAAACCGTTATCGCGGCGGCGTTCCCGAAATCACCAAAACAGCCTTTGTCAATACCCAGCAGCAGCGCGACGGCAGCGCCATCGCCTCCGTGAACCAGGGCAGCCAGGTTGAAACTTCCGATGTCTCTGTCATCCTCTTCCCCAACCCCTTCAGGGAAAAACTCAGTTACAACTACTTTTTAAGGAAACAGTTACCCGTTTCCATCGAAATAACAGACATGTCGGGCAAATACAACGCACGTTTGTTGAAAAACCAGATCCAGGGCGAAGGGCTGCATTCAGGCGAACTGGATGCCGTGACCCAAAACCTGGCTCCTGGTGTTTACTACATCCGCTTTACCTTTGGCAAACAGGTTGTTGTTGAAAAGGTCGTGAAGATCTGACCCGTTTCATTACCCATCACAAAAGAGGCTTCCGCGATTCCGGAGGCCTCTTTTTGTATAGGGATGTGTTGCGGTGTGCGGCTACGGTTCCCGGGAACTTTTCCACCTCCCGTTGACAGGGTCGGTAATATTTTATATTTTTACCCTATGATAAAAGCAGGAAATCCATCATGACGAAAAGCAACCCATCAGCCAGGCCACCCGTGGGTCAGGAGAAGAAGAATCCCGAAGCGGTACCCCAATGGCTCACAAATCCCCGTAAGCTCCTCGCCTCCAGATCATTTCAGTATGCCCTCATGATTGTGGTGGTAACATTTCTGGCATTTTTACCGGCCCTGCGAAGCGGTTTTATGCAAACCTGGGACGACGAGAAATATGTCACCGCAAACCCCGTCGTCAGGGAATTGAGCGCAGCCCATATCGGGCAGATGTTCACAAGGCCTGTCAACGGCAGCTATGTCCCGCTGCCATTGCTCTCCTTTGCCATTGATTACAAGCTGTTTGGCGAAAATCCAATGCCGTTTCATGCCACCAGCCTGTTGTTGCACATTTTGTGCGCCCTGCTGGTCTTCAGGATTCTGAGGATGCTGAAACTCGACCCGGTATTTGCCCTGTTCGGCGCCCTGCTTTTCGGGATTCATCCCATGCGCGTGGAATCGGTTGCCTGGATCTCCGAGCGGAAAGATGTACTCTACAGCCTCTTTTACCTGTCGGCCATCATCACCTATATCCGCTATATTACCGGATCCCCGCGGGAACCCAGGTTCCTGATGTACAGCATCCTGCTGTTTATTGGATCCCTCTTCTCAAAAATTGAAGCCGTCACCCTTCCGTTGACCCTGCTCTTGGTTGACTTTCTGCTTCAGCGCCCCCTACGGGTCAAACTGCTCACCGAAAAGATACCCTATTTCATCCTGTCGCTGATGTTCGGATCGCTGGGCCTTTATATCATTTACCGTGTAGGGCTTCACGCGCCTGAGTTCCTGAAAGGTGAGCAGGCTCTGGGATTTACCAACAGGCTTTTTTACGGATTGTATGCCATCACCGGCTATTTGTTCAAGTTCGTGATTCCCTGGCCCCAGAGCGTCATCTATCCCTATCCCGACCTGACAGGGTTCAGCCTGGTGTGGATCCGCTTTGTGAATCCCGCCGCGATCGCCCTGCTGGTATTCCTGGTCTGGCGCAGCCTCAGGAAGAGCCGGGCTGTGGCCTTCGGAACACTGTTCTTCCTGGTGAATATCCTCTTCCTGCTGCAGATCTTTGCCCCCGGAGCCGAATTTTTCGCCGACCGCTATACCTATATTCCCTACCTGGGATTGATTTTTATCGTGGTTTGGTTTGCCGGTAAAGTGGTTGGAAAAAACAACTCCCTGAAAACGCTGGTCATGGGTATTTTAGCGGCATACCTGGCGGTCTGCATGGTCATGACCTACGCACGCGCCAGGGTCTGGCACGACGGGGTTTCGCTATGGAGCGATGTCATCAGCCAGTACCCGGGGAAAAAACTGGAACCCTATGTTAACCGTGGCATTGCCTATACCCTCAACCGGGATTGGGACCGGGCTCAGGAAGATTTTTCCATGGCCCTGTCGATCGGACCTCCCTCGGCAGGGGTTTATGCCGACAGGGGGATGGTTTACGGGTTTGTTAACCAGCCGGAAAAGGCGCTGGCCGATTTCTCCGGCGCCATCAGCCTCGATCCGAAAAATGTGAAGGCGCGCTTCAACAGGGGCGTCACCTATGGCAACATGGGGCAAAACAGGGAGGCCATCGCTGATTTCAGAAAGGTGATTGAAATGGAACCCTCTTATGCAGCCGCTTACGGCGCGCTGACGACCCTGCTGATGGAGGAGAAAAAGTATGATACCTGCCTGATCCTGGCGGAGCAGGGGATTAGGCTGGAGCCCGACCGGCCCGAATTGTATGCAGTACTGGGAAACTGTGAATTTGAGACCGGCCAGACGGACAAGGCCGTTGAGAATTACCGCCATTGCCTGCGCATCGACAATACCAGCCTGGATGCCTTCCTGGGACTCGCTGCCGCGTTTGTGGTCAGGAACGATTTTGACAATGCCCGTCGTAACCTCGGTTTTGCGATAGAGGCGGCACAACAGAAAAATATAAATCTCTCCGGCGTAGCCGACATCGAAAAAGCGGGAATCGGCCTGCCCGGCAAGAAAAAAGAGGCCCTGATCAGGCTGCAGTCACATTAACGTAAACCGTTGGAAATGCGGAGAAAACCCCCGCCATTTTCCCTGGGATTGTGGCGGAAAAACAGGAGGAGTACTCCCTTGGTAAAATTTTTGCAGCCGGTCAATTTATTCCTGGTTGCGGCTGATGCATGCCCCAGTCTGTTTTAGGACGACGGTATACCTGGATGGATGCAGTTAGTCGAACACTTTCTGAATGAAATCAATAAGGCTCCATCCTTTTCACAATTAACTAAAATCGGTTGAATCTGGTACGGAATTTGCTGTAAATAATCCCTTACAATCTGGTGTTTTTATAGACAAACCTTAAAACGCTGAACCATGAAACCTTACATGATGTTCCTTCCGGTCATGCTTTTACTGATCATGGCCTGCAACAAGAGCGAACCCGCGAAATCCGTGAAGCCTGCGGAGATGAAGCAAATCCCGCTGACCTTTTCGCAGAAGTCGGTGATCAGCGAAAGCAACGCCTTTGGATTCGCCTTTTACAAAGCAATGCAGCCTTTTGCCCCGGCCGGGCAAAACCTGATGGTTTCGCCGCTAAGCATCTCGATGGCCCTTGGAATGACCCGCAATGGCGCTGCCGGCAGCACCCTCGACAGCATGACCGGCACGCTCGGCTATACCGGCATGGCCGACACGGCGATCAACGGCTCCTGCCGGTACCTGCTCAACACCTTCACAGGGCTCGATCCCCTGGTGACCGTGACGATCGCCAACTCGATCTGGTATCGCAACACCTTCCCGGTGCTGCCTTCGTTTGTTGCGGTGAACCGCGACTATTTTTCAGCTTCCGTCACACCCCTCGATTTTACAGATCCTGCCTCCGTTACGACTATCAACGACTGGGTTTCTGGCAAGACCAGCCATCTTATCCCGCAGATCATCCAGAGTATTCCCTCCGAAATGGTGATGTACCTCATCAATGCTGTTTATTTCAAGGGATCATGGCGATCAAAATTCGACAAAAGCAGCACCCTTCCGAAACCCTTTACCCTGGCCGGCGGCTCCGTCATCCAGGTGCCTGCGATGAGGCAGCAGAGCCATTTTAACTATTTTCAGACCAGTGGATTTCAGGCGGTTGAACTGCCTTATAACCAGGGGAATTACAACATGATCATCCTGCTGCCGGCCATAGGATCTTCGCCATCGTTGCTGGCGGCCCAGCTGACAAAAGAAAAATGGGAACAGTGGAGTCAGAATTTCTCCTCTTCCGATGTGATGCTGCAACTCCCGAAATTCGCCTATGAATATGATGAAGTTTCCATGGTCCGCATCCTCACCGCGATGGGCATGGGAATTGCCTTCGACAACCTGCGAGCCGATTTCACCCGCATCAATGCCGGCGGGGGGCTGTACATCTCAGAGGTAAAGCACAAAACCGCCATTAAAACCGATGAAGAGGGTACCGCGGCGGCTGCCGTCACCTCCGTCGGGGTCGGGGTCACCTCCACCGGACCGGGCAGCACGGTCGACTTCACCGTCGACCGCCCTTTTCTCTACTTCATCAGCGAAAAATCAACAGGAACAATCCTCTTCATCGGGTCGGTGATGAATCCCCTGAACTGATGAAATGGAGTAAACCTGCGAAACGTGTAGCTTGAGCGAATATTTTACCTGATATACACCCACCCGGTTCTGGTGCCGGCACCGGGGCTGGAGAAGAGATAGAAGTAGGTGCCGCCGGGCAATGGCTCGTTGTTTTTGCCGGTTCCTTTCCACACCACACTCGTATTGTTGTACCCCGTGAATGTATTGACCTCTTCACCCCAGCGGTTGAAGATGGTGACGCTATTGCCGGGAAACTGGCCGGCACATTCGATGATCCAGGTGTCGTTCAGCCCGTCGCCGTTGGGGGTGATGACATTATAAAACCGGAGGCAGTCGTCAACCGGTTCAAACGAAACAACCTTTACCGTAACCGTATCGGTGTTCCTGCATCCAGTCGCCACGTCGGTAACCCAAAGCACGAAGCCGGTGTCGGTGTTCAGGTTGACGGTCGCGGGATTTTCTGTAAGGTATGCTGTAAGCATTCCGGCGGGGCTCCATTCATAGCCGTACTGACCCGATCCGCCCGTGACGGATGGCGTTAACCTGGCGGAGTTCCCCTTCTGGACAAGCTGGTCCGGTCCGGCGGAAACTAAGGGTATCTCCCCGATGGCGAGTTGCATCCGGCCCGACACTTCGGGGCATGGAGGCTCCGGATCAACGCTCAGGGTGAGGGTAACCAGGGCGGGATCACTGCTGCAGGGAGTATAAACCGGCGTGAGGGTGCTGGCGCCTGTGAGCGTCCCATAGCCGTTATGGGTCCAGGTAACCACGCCGGAAGGGGAGGCTGCTGCACCGGAAACGGCAAAGGGTTTGTTTCTGCAGGTGACATCATCGGGGCCGGCGCTGGCAAAGGCAGGGATGGCAGTTTTCAGGCTCACGGACGAAGAATCATCTTTGCATGGCGTCGCTGCCCGCGCATGCAGGGTAAGCTTCACCTGGCCGTTCTGAAGGTCCTCCCGGCCAGGCTTATAGGTGGGATGTAATAGTGCCGGATCGTCAAAACTGCCATCCCCTGAAGTTGACCATACGATTGACTGGTAGTGCAAGGCTGCAGATTGGGCAAGGGTAACCGGGGATGAGCCGCAGGCGCTGAGCTGCGGGCCGGCATCCGCCAGGGGCGACCCGGCAATCAGCAACAGCATGGCGGAGGAGTCGCCGGGACACGGGGTTGCCGCATGAGCCACAAGGGTAAGCTTCACACTTCCAAGGCTTGCATCACCGCTGCCCGGGGTATAAACGGGATGGAGCATGGCGGGGTTGTCAAAGGTGCCGGTTCCTGATGTCAGCCAGGCAAGGGAGGCGAAATGGTCTGCACTGGCCTGTGACAGGGTTACAGGAGTGTTTTCACAGGTGCTGAGGTTACCGCCGGCATAGGCTGTTGCCCGCTGAGTAATGTGCAGCGTAAGCCGGGAGGTGTCGGTTCCGCAGGGAGCATTCCCAACAGCGACCAGGGTCAGCGTCACGATGCCGGTATCTGCCGGAACCGGGAAATAGGAGGGATTCAGTGTCGTACTGCCCGTCAGCACACCCTGACCGCCGGAAAACCAGTGGATCGATGTGTAATTTGAGGCGGCAGCCTGGGTCACGGTAAACGGCATTCCCTGGCAGGCAGTCAGGTCGGGACCTGCGCTGGCGATGGGGGAAGCAAAAACCCTTACCGGGAAGGCAGGCGATGGCGGGCCCTGGCCGCAACCGTTGCTCCCGTTGACCATAATGTCGCCGGAAACTGCGCCTGTTCCAAAGCTGACAAGGATGTCAATGGTTCCGTTTCCCGAGAGGATGGAGGCACCGGCCGGCACGCTCCAGTCATAACCGGTTGCATACTGTACCGGCGGTACGGTGAAGTGCATGCTATTTGTGCCCTGGCAGAACAGCGAATCGCCCACGATGTTGCCGGGGGTGCCGGGATAGGGATATACCATCACCGGAAAGGTGGTGGTTGAGATGCCTGAGCACCCGTAGGGATTGGAATAACTCACACTGACCCAGCGGTTGCCGGGGGCAGTCCAGGTAACCTGTGCCCGGTAGCTCCCCTGTCCGGAATTGATCACCCCTCCTGCAGAAATGGTCCAGGTATAACTGTTCATGCCGGCTTCCGTGGTGTAAAAAACGAATCCCGTGGTTACACAGGCATTGCTGTTCCCCTTGATAAAGGGCTGGTCGGGCAGGTTGGCGGTAACCCTGATCGTATCAAACTTCGCATGACCGCAGGTATCGGTAACTACGACGGTATAGAGGTTTAACCCGGGAAGGGGAGTCGTGGTGAAGGTGGCGGCAGTGGCGCCCGTGTTCCACAGGTAACGGTAGGGGGGCTGGCCTCCCTGCGGGATTACCTGCAGGGTGACCTGGTTGCCGGCGCAGATTATGGTGTCGTTGCTGGCCAGCAGGTTCATCGGCAGGTAATCGGTAATGTAAGCGGTATCTGATTGCTGTATGATCGTGTTGCATCCCTGTGTCTGGATCCCGATGATAACCGTTTCGGTGCCCTCGGTGAGGTTGTCGCTCAGGGCATGGATCGTGAGGCTGGCAGAGGTCTGACCGGCCGGGATGATCACCGTGGAGGGCAGGCAGGAATAGTCGACACAATTGGTGGCGGTTCCTCCGATTGAAAGCAAAATGGTATCCGCCTTCCCAACAGGGGCATCGAGCATGAAATGGATCGTGGCATCGGCACATCCTTCGATGGCATGATTCCCGATCTGGTAGGTGATGGATGGCGTTACATTCGTACTGGCAAAGCTGCCCTTTTTAAGAAAAACGCCGGCATCGAGGATATGATCCAGCGCATCGGCGATGGCGAGTTTGATATGATAGGTAGCGCAGGGAACAACTGCATGGCGCGCGGTAAAAACATAGCTCAGCGCATCATACTGGAACCACTGGCCACCCGAGTTATTCCACGCTGACGAGGAATTGGCGCAGATGTTGTTGATCGTGACCGGGTTGGAGGTGCCGGGCATCAGGGCTATATCGATACTGTTATTCGAATAGGGACCCGAGATCCCGGGCCCGCTGAGAAAGAAACCAAAGGCGTCGTTGAACTGGTAACAAAACTCATAAAACTCCTCCGAACCAAACACATAGTTGAATTTGATGGTATCGGAAACCGGGACAAAATCAAATTCGATCACCGCCTTGTCCCAGGTAACTCCTCCTGCCAGGATCGAAAGGTCGGGATCGCCCGGCCCACCGGTATCGGCCCCTGCCCCCGGCATCGTATTGGGACCTATGGCAACCGAGGCCATCCCGTTGGTCATGACCAGCCCGGCATCAAGCCCCATCTGCGTAAAAGCAGGCCCGGCGGTGGTGAACGACCCTACCTGGTCGGTGGTGATGATGGAAGAGGAACCATTGTAGGTGACATTGCTGATCACCACGCCCGACCCTACCAGCCAGTTCTGAACCAGCTGGGCCGGGGTCATTCCCATCGTTGACCCGTTGGCAACGGTAAGTTGTGCCAGCAATTGCTGATTGAGGCATAACAGAATAATGATCAGACAAAAACCAGGCCAGGTTTTCATAATACGGATCATGGCGGATGAAGCGGTTGGGGTCGCGTAACTTCACGGTAACCCATACAAATATACATTAAACCAGGGAAATCCGCATAGTTTTTTCCTTACAGCCCCTGTTTTTTCACGACGGTTTTCCCGCCCGATTTTGCAGCTCCGGTTTCCCTGTTTTTCCGTAATTTGCACCCTGTTTCGAATCGCTCACTCAATCTGACAAACATCTCAGCTCCAATGAAAGTAATCGCCATCAACGGCAGTCCCCACCGTGAAGGGAACACATTCCAGGCATTAACCCTGGCAGGTAACGAACTGACAGCAGCCGGTATCGGGTTTGAAATCCTCCATATCGGTCACAAAATGATCCATGGCTGCATGGCCTGCGGCAAATGCGCCGTAAACCGGGATGAAAAGTGTACCATCGTGACCGACGAACTGAATGACTGGATTCAGCAGGTCAGGGCGGCCGACGGGATCCTGCTGGGCTCGCCGGTCTATTATTCCGGTATTGCCGGAACGATGAAGAGTTTCCTCGACAGGTTGTTTTATGTTTCAGGATCAAACGGGGGCTTTTTCCGCCAGAAGGTGGCAGCCGCCGTGGTGGCCGTTCGCCGCACCGGTGGTTCCTCCACCTTCGATGCACTGAACCATTATCTGACCTATGCCGAAATGGTTATCGCTACCTCCAGTTACTGGAATGTGATCCATGGACGCATACCGGGCGAGGTGATCCAGGATCACGAAGGGGTGCAGATCATGCGGGTGCTGGGGAAAAACATGGCCTGGCTGCTGAAGATGAAAGAGGCAACAGCCGGAATCGTTGCACTTCCCGGAGCAGAGAAAAAGGTGGTGACCAATTTTATCAGGTAGCCCGGAATTCCGTCAGTGAGAGATCCCTGTTAACACAAGCGCCCTGTCTGATAGGATTATCAGTCAGAAGCCTTGCGTTGAGGTCTCTTTTGGTCGAATCCGGGAAATATGTTCAGATCCGGATTGATAATAATCGGCCATTATATCGGTTTGTCGAGAATATATCATTATATTTACCTTCTGGTTGTTCCGTTGATCTTTGACCATTACACTGTTTACTGGTCGCCATGCCAGGAAATGGTGTGTCATTCCTGGACAGGAGGGGAAAATGAAAAACAAAACAGATGAAGCGAACACCGACCTCTATAACAGGGCTGTCGCGTTGATGAATAAGAGGCCGGTGAATACGGAGTTTCCCGTTGATGAGTCGGACACGATAAAGCTTCTCCATGAACTCGAAGTGTACAAGGCGGAACTTGAATGCCAGAATGAGGAGCTGGTCACGGCGATAAACGCGGCCCAGGATGCCATCTCCCTTTACGATTTTGCACCCACTGGTTTTTTAACCCTTTCGGAAGCTGGTGTGATACTGAACCTGAATCTTCGCGGGGCTGAGTTGCTGGGCAAGGGCCGGAGAGATTTGATCCGGACCGGGTTCATCAGTTTCCTGACCCGTGACACGATCGCAGTATTCTACCTTTTTCAGGACAGGATGTTCAACAGTAAAACCAGGGAATCATGCGAGGTGACCCTCAACATTGAAGCAGGATCGCCGGTGTGGGTTTACCTTACGGGGATTGCGTCAAAAACAGCAAAACAGTGCCTGGTTACCATGACTTACATCACCGGCCGTAAAATGGTGGAGAAGAGTCTAAGACAATCACAAATACTACTCAACTAAAGCCTTGAGAACCAGAATGATACCAGCCTTATGTCGATCGACAAAGAATACCGCTATCTCTATTTCAACAGCGCCCATGCCGAAGTCATGAAGTATGCCTATGGTACCTGTGCTGCGCCCGGGATGAACATCATGGAATGCATTACCTCCGCTGAAGACAGGAAGACAGCTAGGGAGGCTTGCGACAGGGCGTTTAATGGCGAATCCCATTCCTGCATCCAGTTGTATGGCGATGTCGCACGTGACTACTATGAATGTTTTTTCAACCCTATCAGGGAGGAGGGCGGCAGGATTATTGGCGCTACGGTACTGGCCAGGAATATCACAGGTCGCAAGCTGGTTGAAAAAAAGCTTTGGGAGAGTGAACAGATGCTTACCTCCATTTATAACACAGTCGATGATGTCGTTTATAACATGGCAGTTGAAGCTGGGCCCGCCTATCGCTTCCTCTCTGTCAACCAGTCTTTCTGCAGGGTTACAGGGTTGAGCCATGAACAGGTGGAAGGCAAACTGGTGAACGAGGTGATCCCGGAGCCATCCCTGTCGATGGTGATAAGCAAATACGGGCAGGCGGTTGAAGAGCGCAGGATAATCATGTGGGAAGAAATCTCCTACTACCCAACCGGTCAGCTTATCGGCGAGGTAAGGATTGCCCCGGTGTTTAATGATACCGGCCTCTGTACCCATCTGGTGGGAACGGTCCACGATATCACGGAACGCAAAAAATCGGAGAGAGAGATCAGGACTAAGAACGAAGAGCTGGTAAAGCGCAATGCGGAAAAGGATAAATTCTTTTCCATCCTTGCTCATGATCTCCGCAGTCCCTTCAATGCATTCCTGGGATTGACGCAGATCATGGCTGAGGAACTATCCTCGATGACCCCTGACCAGATCGGCAAGATTGCCCAGTCGATGAGGAAATCAGCCGCAAATGTTTACCGGTTGCTTGAAAACCTGCTGGAATGGTCACGGCTCGAAAGGGGAGTCACCACCTTTAACCCGGTCTCCTTCCCGCTGTCGCAAAAAATAACAGAATGCATTTCGATGATGCAGGAAGCGGCGCAAAACAAGGAGATCTCCGTCAATATCCTTATCCCCGAAGGCCTTTTGATATATGCGGATGTATACATGTTCAGCGGGCTTATCCGTAACCTTGTCAGCAATGCCGTCAAGTTTACCCTCAAGGGAGGAAGGATCGACATTGCCGCAAAGCCGGTTGACGGGAGTTCGGTGGAGATCTCCGTAACCGATTCAGGTATCGGCATGAATTCAGAAATGGTTGCCAATCTCTTTAAACTTGAAGTCGACACCCGGCGCAAGGGCACCGAAAATGAACCCAGTACTGGGCTGGGCCTGTTGATATGCAAAGACTTTATCGAAAAACACGGAGGCTCCATCCGGGTGGAGAGTGAAGAGGGGGTGGGATCCACCTTCCGGTTCAGTTTGCCGATGATGGTATCATAGCCTGCGGGTTGATGCCATTCACCCCGGTATGCAGGAACCCTGGGTGACAAACCGGTGCGTGAATGTTATTTCAACACAAACAGTTTATCCTTTATCATGGCTTTGACCGTTGTTTTTGCGAGGGTATAAGCCAGTTTGTCGGTGCCGTCGGCGAGCGAGCCGCCGAGTTGCATCGACCACTGTTCGTCTTTGGATGCCCTGTTGAAGAAGTCGACCGTAAGCTTGACGAAGGTGACCATTTTAGCCCCTCCTGCAATGGGTACGCTCGTGCCCGCAAAGCCGCCGTACATGCCCACACCCACCCCCACGCTGAGCGTTGCGGTTTGTTGAACCTGCTTTTCCGCACCGTTCACCGAATAGACCACCAGGGCATCCACCCGGAGCGAGTCGGCGATGGCAAGAAATGCCTCGCGGGAGGTCGCCCGCGACGGCTTAATACTGGAATAGGCGGCCATTGCTGCGATTCCTTTGTCGTTCAGGAGTTTTACGGTCCTGTCCTCGAGTTGCTGCCGGGCGCTCATATCCGATATTTTGGCAAGCACCATCACCTTGCGGTAGGGCTCGGGTTTATAGTCGGAGGCTTTCCATGGACTCTGCGCCACGACGGCACACTGCAACACGACGGTCAGGCAGATAGCGGTTAAGAGGTATTTCATCTTCATTTTTTTTATGTCAGTGTTTGTTTTTTTGAATAATCACAGTTGAACCTGAAACTTACATCATACAATTACGCTGGTAAAATAACGGTTAATCAACGAATAATCTGATCAAATTTTAACCTTGCCTGCTTTGACCCATCAACTTCTAAAGCCATGCTGAAGATCTTTCCTTCATTTCCGCATGAGGAATGAGGTTTTCCGGATTCCGGCAGCGACAAAGGTTGTGCCGGGAACGGATTGACTGCAAACCCTTTATATCCTGTACGCAGCTCAGAGCAATACCACCTTCTCCCGTACCGGTGTCTGACCCGGCCGGGCAACGACCAGGAGATAGACACCCTTTCCGAGGGATTGCAGGTTGACGAGAGTGCCCGAAAGCGATCCGATGCTTTTTACAGCCTGGCCGGTGGCGTCATATACCGTAACCGAAGCCCCGGCGGCATTGCCGATATGAACGATGCCCCGTGACGGGTTCGGCCACAGGGCGACCGGAGGCTGCGCAAGTTCGCCGGTGCCGGTCGGGAAGCCGAAGCTGACGGTGTAGAGCTCGTGTGCGGCCAGGTCTTCGGCAAAGACATCGATGGTGGCGCTTCCCGGCAGGGAGAGGGCATGCATGATGATCACCGTGGCATTGCTGTCCATGGGAACCGCTGAAATTGCTGGTACCATGGCAGTGCCACCCGGCAAAGTTTCGTTGTAGGAAAACAGGTCGGGGCTGAAACCGGCCAGAGGAACCCCGCTGGTGCTGAGCGAGGCAAGGCGGGCTTCGGTACCGAAGACCTTGTTACGGAGTGCGTAACCCGACTGGAATACCTGTTTCGACTGGTAATCCTCGATAAACAACACCACCCCCAGGTCAAAGTAATTTTCAACATGTGTGCCGGTAAGGTCTACCGTTTTATCGATGGTGAAGGGGACCCGGTCGGTGAGGGTGGCCGGCGTGCCGGTACTGTCGGGGATCATCTTCATCATCACATGCTGGAAAGATGTTTCGCCGTTGGTCCTGACATTGCCGGTGGTGGCCTCCTCGAATACGATGGCGTGGACGACGGGGTTGGTCAGGCCGTCGAAGGGGAGCACGGTGGCCTTGATGTGGAGATTGGGTAGGTTCAGGTTAAAGGAGGCTGCGATCTTTGCAAGTCCCTGTTTTTGCTGTGCCACGGCAAAGGCGCCCTTCACCGCATCCATATCGGTGGGGTAGGAGGCGCCGCCCACGAAGAGGGCGGGGATGGCGATAACGCCGTAATAGCTTCTTCGCGACCCACCCTCGGGGGTGTAGTAGGGATCGCCGGGCGAGGGCCAATTCATCTGGTATTTGAGCAGGGTGATCTCATCCTTGTGGTCGGTGCACCAGGGTTCGAAATCGGTATTGAAGAAGGCGCAGGGGATACAGGTCGAACTGGTGAACTCCTCGTACAGCGGGCGGTTGGACTCGGTATGGCTGACCCGGCGCACAGCCATGGCGAGGGTGTCGTCGTGGGGGTAGGGGTCCTTTACCCCGTTTACCTTATCGATCCAGACCACAAGCTGGTGATTGCCTAGGGGGGTGTTGATCAGGTCGCTGCAGGTGAAATTACAGGTACCCAGGGTATCCACTGCAAGCCCGGTGAGATCGGTGACATGCACCGGCCCGCTGTCGAGCCGCCAGTCGATGGTGGCACTGGTGATGTTGGTGTTCCCGAAATTCCTGAACTGCCCGGTAACAGCTGCCGGGCCGCCCATATACTGCGGTGTTGTAAGGAGCGTCAGCCCTGCATCGAGGCTGAGGGGGTTGTAGAGCAGGACATCATCGACCCACCAGTCCCAGAAGTTGAAGAAATTTCCCGATACATAAAGGCAGAACTGGAAGGAGGAGCTGCCCACATTGCTGTTTTTGAGGGTGATCCTGACCGGCGTTGCCGGGATGTTGTTGGAGGGATCAATCTGCCAGGCCGTTTGCCATAGTCCCCCTGCCGAACGGGTTGCCACGCCGATGTTGGGCCCGGTGCCCGAACTGTCGTGGTACTTGTGCCGGAAGGTGAGGGTAACCGAGTCGTAACCCGTGAGGTCGATCACCGGCGAGATCAGCCGCGATACCCCCGTCTGGTTGATGTAGGTGAAATTGGCCTCGGGCGGGTTGCCCCCGGCGTTGTTGGTATAGCGCGATGTCCATAGCGAGGCGTAGTCGTCGATGGTCCATCCCGGGGGCGGCATCTGGTTGGAGGAGAATTCCTCCCAGAGGAAAGTCTGCGCTGCAACCATGTTGCTGAAGGCAAAAGCGGCAAGGAAAAGCAGGATTCGGTTCATGACGCCAGATTTTCCCCAAAAGTAGGATTTTTCGGATTATGGGGTGTGAAAAAACCGCGCGCGACGCATATGAGGGTAATAATATTACAAAATTGAAACGCTCAATGAAAAAGTCTTACAAAAAGGGTTTTCATAAATTTTATCATGTTTCTGATTAAATCCAGCTCCAAGGTTTCCTGAGTGTTGTACCCAATAAATCAAAAGGATGACAAATCCATATCATTCCCTGAACAACCTGCTTTTCTTTATGAACAAATAAGTGATGCAGGCTGTAATGTGCTGAAAAAATCATCCCCGGCATGAAATTTGATCTTCCTGTTATTTGGAATCTTTGGCTTTTTCAATCATATTCATAAACTGCTCTGTCGGGGAGGTTGGTCCTTTCTCAAAATGAGGACCATTATCGAGTTTGGACAATAGGCTAGATCGCAGTTCATCCTGATTTGCTCCTTTGTCCTTAAAAAGTTCTAAAGTCTCAGCTTTTGTATATAATTGAGATGCTTGTTGTTGATTATACTTGTAAATATGAAAAAATATTTGAATTAAAAATAGTGTTAATGCAGCAATTGTTATTCTCATTGCAATATCAGGCCAGCTGGTAAATGATTGTCGTTCTATATTTTCGAGTATGCTCTTATAAGAATTTTCCTCACCGTATTCGGTATAAATAAGTTGTTTAATTTCTTTATTACGCTTAAGCACTTCTGTTTTTGCGGTATCTGATTTTTCAAGTTTTGATACTATTTTCAACAATTTTATTCTTTCAATTTCAAGTTCCCGAACTTTTTTTGCTTCATTAATTGCAACAGTGCCAAATGAAGCACTTCCACCGACAATAACTATTAATATCATTGTTGCCAGAATAAACGAAATCATCCTGCTTGAATTATTGGCCCTGATAAGTATTGATGCAATTACGGTCTCCAGAAGAGTTTTTTCTTCCTGGGGAAATTCTTTTGACTCTGTGTGCGTTTTAATCCGATCATCCGAAATATCTGATACTATATTTGCATTTTCAGTTTTGTCATTTAGTAGGACTTTTAAACCAATAATGAATTTTTTGTTTTTTAATTCCTGAAGTAAGACTAATACAGTTACTATGTCGATTGTAAAAGAAATAACAGCAATAGTTTGATAAAAAATTTCTAATAGTTGAAACTGTTCCCTGATGAAAAAAGCAAGTGAATAGCTTAAAGTCGGGATAAATAAGATAAAAGGGAGAGCTGAAAACAATTTACTTTTTGAATACACCCTGATTATCGTGCATAACCGGTTTAATAATAAAGCATAAGCTAAAGTTGTTGCCCAGTCTACTAATCGATAAATTATACTTTCGTTTGTATAACCATAAATATATACAAAAATTGATACTAATAAACCAATGAAGGTGATTGCCCATAGTAACTGGTTGACTCTTTTTTCATGGCTGCCATGATTAAAAATAGTATTGTTATTCTCCATTTTTTCCTATTTTTAGTGATGTCAATCGGAGTTCCTTTACAAAAGGACAATGTTACTAAGAAACTATCAATATTTCATAATGGAGTTAATGTTTTTATTCCATTTATTCAACACTTTTGCAGTAGACTATTTGGTTGTTTCAAGACATACCAAAATGTCATTTATGATTCTATATTGAGTTTATAATAAAAGCCGTTGATCTTTTTAACAATTGAAATACTAGTAATTAGTATAGTTACTCAGAAAAATTAATTTTGATAATAATTATTCCGGAAGAAATCGTTCTACGAAAATTATATGCCATATGACCCCACCTATAAACCTCCTCTGAAAAAGGAGGCAGATAGAAAGAGCATGCAAAGGCAATTGCGTCAGTTCATGATTGTGCGTGGTAAATGGTGAATCAACATCAGAATGATGAAAACTAAATTTTTATTTCTATTATTCACCTGGCTCCTGTTAATAGAGCCCTGGTCGCTGCCGGCCCAGTTTCAGCAAACTTCGGGGCCCGAAGGCGGCGTGATCAATGCCATGATCAACCATAACGGAACTTTGCTGGCCGGATCGAGCGGGGCGGGCATCTTCCGTTCGGCCGACGGCGGCAACAGCTGGGTATTGTCAAACACCGGGCTTCAAAGCCTGATCATTTTCGCCTTTGCAGAAAAGGATTCTGTCATCTTTGCAGGATCGGCACAGGGGCTCTATAAATCAACCGACGACGGCCTATCTTGGAGCCAGGATGGACTGACGGTTGGCGTTGTTTCACTTGCCATATGCGGCAATTACCTGTTTGCAGGTACCGCCGCGAATGGTATTTACCGGTCAGACCTGAACGGGAATAACTGGGTGGTGAAAAACACCGGGCTGACAAATCTCGATGTTATGTGCATAGCATGCTACGATTCGCTCCTCTATATCGCGACTGAAAATGGGATCTTCATGTCGGCCGTGTGGGGAAACAGCTGGACGGCTGCAGGTTTTACCAACCTGGTCAACTCCCTGGCAGTAAACCAGTCGACGGTCTTTGCCGGGACCGGCGGCGGCGGAATCTACAAGTCGCCTGCCGGATCGGCCACCTGGACCTATTCGGGCGCTGGCTTGGCCTGGAACGAAGCCATAACGGCCATCAGGGTAAACGGCGGGGTCATGTATGCAGGATCACCCTTTAATGGGGTGTACTGCTCGGATGACAATGGAAACACTTGGGTGCTGCATAATGCCGGCTTAACCGTACAATATGTAAGGGCGCTCGAGTGCCTTGGAACGGTTCCACTGGCAGGAACCAACGGGGGCGGGGTCTTTTCATTCAATGAGGCAGGAAACATGTGGATCCCAAATAATTCTGGGATCATCAACACCCGGGTGACAGCCCTTATGACGCAGGGGCCGGAGATCTATTGCGTTACATATTCTAGCGGCATCTTTGCCACGGATGACAATGGGAATACCTGGAACTCCCGCAGTACGGGATTGCCCCCGGGGCCGGTGAATGCGCTTTTGCAGTCGGGTCAAAACCTCTATTGCGGGCTGGGAACCGGGAATGGTATTTACAAATCTGCCGACCAGGGTCAGACATGGTTACACAGCGGCCTCACCAGGAATATCTATGCATTGTCGGAATTGCCCGGCAAACTGCTTGCCGGCGCCAGTGATGGCATTTACAGTTCAACCGATAACGGGGCCTCCTGGTGGGCATCCGACAGCGGGTTGCCGTCTTCTCCCCAGGTTTTTTCCCTGTTACCGGCCGGAACGGAGGTGTTTGCAGGACTATACAATAACGGGGTCTATATTTCCGCCGACAATGGCACGAGCTGGACGGCGCGAAACAACGGCCTCCAGGGCCTTACTGTAGGCACCCTGGCTAAAAACGATTCAAGCCTGTTCGCGGGTACCTACAACGGCATTTACCGCTCCATGGATGATGGCGCGCATTGGACCGCCGTCAATTACGGGTTGCAATCACTTGAAATAAACGTACTGTTAAACACTTCAAACGGTATATTGGCCGGGACATTCAACGGGCTGTACCTGTCGGAGAACAACGGGAATTACTGGGTCAATGTCAGCGACGGCCTGGCGGATAAGGATATCAACTCGGTGGCAGTTTCAGGGAACACAGTTTTTGCAGGCACCAACAATAACGGTGTGTGGTCAAACCTGCTATCCGTGATATCGGGCGTAAAGGAAACCGGCAACCCTAAGGGTATCCTGGTTTTTCCCAACCCGGCACGCGACCGCGTTACCGTGGCATCGCCCGATCGCGGGCAAACCTTTGATCTGGTCAGTATCTACAACCTGTTGGGAAACCTTGTCTGTTCGGCTGACCCGGGAGGTGTGAGCCGCTGCACACTGGATGTTTCCGCATTGCCACGCGGTTTATATATACTGGTTGTCAGCCGAGCAGGAACCGATCAGCGCATGAAACTCACCGTGGAGTAGGGGGAGAACAGATTAATAGATAAACGGAACCAGTTTCTTCGTCTTTTTCTGATAAACTGTGTATTCATCTTTGAAATTACCAATCAGGGCCTTTTCCTCAATGCCGATCCTGTACAAAAAGACAGCCAGCACGGGCAGGAAAATGATCAGCAGGCTGAACCAGTTCCCCAGCGTCAGCCCAAAACCCAGGAATGTCAATAAACTGCCTGAATAGGAGGGATGCCTGACATAGGTAAAAACCCCGTCGGTTTTCAATTTGTGGTCATGATGTATCGCCACATCGGCGGTGAAAAACGATTTCAGGGAGAAAATGGTAAAGATCCTGAACGCAATACCGGCAACCATCAGCGTGATTCCTGAAAAGTATTGTACGGGGCCGGATCCCGGATAAGAAGATGCAATATAAACACCCGCGGTGACAGACAGGGCAATGACAACCCAGATCTTACCCATCGAATGCCGGTCATGGGAGCTGGATTCAGACTTCTTCGACCGGGTGAGGAGGTTGATCAGGATCTCCGATAACAACCAGGTTGAACTGATCAGGATCATGGTAATTGAACGGTAGTCCATAGACATGTTTTTAGGGACAGGGACAGGGATTTTGCCGAAGCTAAATTAATACCTTTGAGCCAGGGATGACGGTTTTTTCAGATTTATGGGAAATGATTGGGATGGTTTAGGATCATATGAATCCGGGAAAATGTATGTAGGGACATGCCATGGCATTACGGACATGCCATGGCATTACGGACATGCCATGGCATGTCCCTACATGCAATCAACCATGGTGTCGTAGGGCCACGCCATGGCGTGGCCCTACGACACGGCGATTGGGTTTTATGATCATTTGATCAGGCCTGTAAAGAATATGCAGGTAAAATTGTGATCCTTAAAATGATGTTGAGTACATGGCGGGCCTGAGATGCTGGCGAGGTTGTGATCAGTCCGGAAAAGCCGCACAAAGATAATTCCCAGCATTGCAAGGCCGGCAATGATTGCCGGCAGAGCCAATCCTCCGGTATTCATGCTTTTCATTCAGGACATAAGTTCCGGTGAACACAATCATAAAACCCTATTGATGATCATGCTGAACCCAGATCAGCGCTGAGATGTCAAACCCCGACTTTTTAGCGATGGCAAGGTATTTCTGTTTTATATCGTCGGGTATCGTTGTCTCACGCGAAAGGATCCACAGGTAACCCAGGTTGTTGCCGCACACAAGGGCATACCGGTAATCGGGGTCAAGGGCGATCACGTTATATCCCCCGTAAAACGGGCGGAAAAACGACACCTTCAGCATGGCGACATCCGATCCTCGTGTAAATTTTGCAATACCGGCGGCCTCCTGCCATCTCTTCTTTTTGTAATTATAGCCCCGGTTAACAACCTTGATGGTGCCGTCATCCTTCACAGAATATTGCGCGGTGGTGTTATCCAGGTCCCTTTCAAATGTAAAATCAAAGCGGGCGATCTCGTACCACCTGCCCAGGTATCTCGCCTTGTCAAAGGGTTTAACCGCCACCACCCCTTCCGGAATGGTGGAACAGGAGCCGAGAAACAGTGCAAATAGTCCCATGACGGAGTTTCTGATTAATGATTTTATCTTCATATTTTTTTATTGATTGAGCGTTTTTTTTAGCAGAGAAACTGTTTGATGATTTTTTTTTGTTTAAGGACCCCACCACTGACCCTCCCCTTGAAGGGGCTAACATGGCTTCTGGAATGGCAGTGTTTACTAATGTTTTAGAAGGTAGTGCCTAAAAACTGTCAACTTTACTGACATGTGTTAAAATCGTGCACGCCTAATTTGTAAACAAATGGCAAGCTAATTAACGGCTTGTATCGCTTTGTAAAATTACGTGAATTTCCTTTCAAAAAATCTGAAGCTACCTGAAATAGTTTTATAAAAAAAATTAGCCGTCGCTAATTTTGAACTATTATTTCTTATCGAAAATCCCTTTTCAGTTAGCAAAATTAAAATCCATTTCCGGGCAAAAAAATAATATCGGGATCCCTTCAGGATACCTCAAAAATTTTTATTTGTATATCCTTGTACATATTTGTATTATTCTGTACTAATTTGTATTAAATAGTTCACATTCAAGTAGTTGTTAATAACTTTATTTTTTTTTATCACTGATGATTGTCTACTTTCGCCGCCGGTAATTTAAACTATAAATCATGGACAAAATGTTAAGAATCGAAAAACCGGTAACGGCCAAATATGTTTGCAAAATTATAGGGGTTAGCCGACCTGCACTTCACAGATATAGTAAATCAGGGATGGTCCGCTCTTATAAACTGGGAGGAAAGCTTTTTTACTTTGAAACGGAAGTTCTTGAAGACCTGCGAAAGGGCCGGTAAGCCGGTCAGCGAAAAAAATCAGTTCAGATGAACTATCTCATTCAAACACTTGGAAACCTTAATAACGACATTTTATGAAAACATTTTCAAATACATCGAGGATGGACCTCGATCTTTTACGGGATGCGTTGAGAAATTATTCAGCGCTCATTCAGGAACTTCAGAGTCAAGACGGTTATAAAATATGTTATATGCATACCGACAAGTATGGCAAACGGCTCCCTTTGGCTCCAACCCGTATTGAGAATCGTGTACGTGAGCTTATTGCAGCTATTGATTCTGAAAAGAAAATTCTCAACGGGGGTGATTAAACAATTTATCAGCCCCAGGCCACACACGATCACTCCCCTCCCAAAATAACCAATTCAATTATTATGGTAAAACTACAGCGCTCACTCTACGAGGGTGCCCCCGGTATGCTCATGGACAGGATCCATGAAGTCAATTCCCTATTGGCTAATTCCCAATTAAAAACGGGACAGACTGAATCCTGGAAATTCTGGAAAAGGACCAGTGATATTATGAAGTACGCCTGGGATTACATGCAAAATCTCAATTGGGTGCTTAAAGAAAATTATGCACTCAAAGAAGAAAACACCTATTTGCGAGCTGCCCTGGCTCATGAGAGAGAAATCAACATGCATATTTCCGTACTCACTCATTTGAAATTGACTGATCAGTTTGAGGAGAGAGTAAAATTGGTTGATCAAATAATGGCTCTTGGTGTTAATGATTTAGGAGGAATATTCCGTGGATGAAAATATCGATCTCCTTGAGACAAATGCCGGCAAAAAAGAAAAGATTTGTACCGAAGCTGAATTGTTGCTCACCCAAGCCGGTGACAATATCTTTCAGCAATCCGATGCAATTTCAGTAATCTGTCAGAACTTTATTGAACTCAAAGATCCAGCTTCGGCTGATCTGTTCTTCAAATACGTTTCCAAGAAGTTCAAAATATCAAAAAAGATTTTCACGGACACTTTCAAGAAACTATCCGATGAATCTAAAAAACCAAAGTTTGCAAGGGTAGCTGACTTCATCGAAGATGAAAATGACCCCGAACATAAACAAGGATGGTTCGTAAGGAAAAACTGTTATTGGTTCCATACCAAAGAGGGAGGTCCGGTTTGCGGATCAAATTTTATCATTATTCCCTTATACCATATCTATTCTAAAATCGACAACAAACGCCTTGTTCGTATCACCAATGAACATGGCGATTCAAAGATCATTGACATACCATCAAAGAACTTTATTTCAGTTGAGCAGTTCCAGGCTTATGTTTATGGTGAAGGAAACTTTATCTGGACAGGTGGCAAAGCTCATTATCTTAAAATATTGAAATTTATCTCAAATGATTTCCCAGAGTGTGATGAACTCAAAACGTTAGGCTGGCAGCGTGAAGGATTTTACGCTTTCGCCAATGGCATTTATAACGGCTCCTGGCAGCCTGTAAATGAATTCGGGATAACATCCCATAATGATAAAAGGTACTTCTCTCCGGCCTTCTCAGTGGTGTACAGCAATGTCAGAGAGGATGATGATGAGTATGAAAACGACCGCTATTTTGTTTATAATGAAGCTCCCTGTTCTTTCGGCCAGTGGTCGCAACTTATGACAGATGTTTATGGCAGCAATGCTACGATCGCTGTCTCTTTCGCCATCGCTACCGTTTTCCGCGATCTTATCTATGAGAAATATAAAATCTTTCCTCACCTGTTCCTTTTCGGTGAAAAGCAGTCCGGTAAAAGTCAATTGGCCTGGTCATTGTCAAACCTCTTTTTCCATAATATGCCTGCGTTCAACCTCAATTCAGGTACTCATGTCGGCCTTTCAAGAAAGGCTTCCCGGGCTAAAAATTCTATCGTTTGGGCCGATGAATATACCAATGATATTGACCCCCGGCGCTTTCAGTTATTGAAAGCTGCCTATGACGGGGTTGGGCATGAGAAAGGAAAGCTGTCAAATGACAGCAGAACGATGATTAACAAAATCAATGGTGCGTTCTGCATTTCCGGCCAGTATCTTCCAACGCTTGATGACAATGCACTTTTAACCAGGGCTTGCCTGCTTTCTTTTATCAAAAAGAAATATTCAAAACTGGAAATGGAAAAGTATGAGCAGCTTAAAAAGTTGGAGGTTGCAGGGATAAGTTCCCTTGTCTGCAAAATTGTTGATTTTCGGAAGGTCATGGAAGAACAATTCGCAATGACCTTTTCCGCTATCCAGGAAGAACTGAAGGCAGACATGACCAATGAAAACCTTCCTTACGATGAAAGACTGGTTCGCAATTATTGCTGTTTGCTAGCACCGGTGAAGATAATCCTTGAAAGCGCGAACCCACTTGAGCTTAGTTTCACCTATGAAACACTTTACGCTCAGGTTAAACATGATATTGCTTCCATGTCAAAGCAGATCAGCAGTTCAGAATCTATTTCAAACTTCTGGAAGACCGTTGAGTATTTGCTTGATGAAGGAAAGATACAGTCTGGGGTGGATTTCAAAATCAATGTTACTCCTTCCCTGTCATATACGGATAAGGACGGGAAAGAAAAGACCGGTCCTTTTGATAAACCCCAAAACCTCCTGTTCATCCGGTTTTCAAGGGTTCATCCGCTTTATATGGAAAAATGGCGCCAACAGACCGGTAAAAACGGGATCGACCTGGTTTCAATTCTCCATTACCTTAAAAACAATAAGTCTTATGTTGGTAACGCTCCTGGTGTTCGCTTCGATACCAGTAACACTTCCGCTTATGTGTTCAAATATGGTCCTGGGGAACTGGATGTGAACCTTGAAAGGACTGTCCGGGATTCCTTTTTAAAAGCCAATAGTGCTATTGAACAGGAATTTACACCAGTAAAACCACCCGAGGACCTGCAGTCGGAGATCGATCTGAACCCTGAACCACCATTCTGACTTTGAAAAAAATAAAAATCAGTGATATTTTTCATGAAAACCGATTCTACCTTTCCAACAGTCCAACAATTTTATATTTTATTGATTTATAATATATTAAAGGTAAAAAAGGTGTTGGAACCTGTTGGAACGTGTTGGACGCTGTTGGACTGTTGGACTGTTGGAAAGGTAATTTGCCTCTGGCAAATCCCAAATTTTTTTTTTTTGAAAATTCAGCCAAACTCTACCCGAAATGAATCTGCCACCTTTTAAGAAAAATCAAAGCGGCTTCGCATACTTTAGCGAGCTTCCGGAAAACTTTCGTCTGGCGACCATTGATGATTTTATTGTGGATGGGAAACGCAGGATTGGCCTGATGTTCCTCATTCAATGGATTGATGATGCCTCCTTTTATCAGATTTGTTATGTCTCGATGAACCTTACTCGTAAGATCCTTGGGCCGCATATTGAAGATAAACGGGTATTTGTCTGCAATCAACCACTAATTTTTAAATAACCGAACAGGCACTGGCCGGGACCGGAGGCAGCTTTTAATACTCCGCTGGCGCTTCGGTTCCGTTACCAGCGCTTTTTTAAAACAATAATTAAACAACAACTAAACAAAACATTATGAAAACCACAAAGCAAATCAGACACGAAAAACTCATTGATTTTTTAAATCAATTTGAACAGTATCAGAATCAGGATGGAAAGCCATTATGTAAGAAAATCGATAAAACCATTAGCTCTGCAGACTTGTGCAAGTTAAATATCAATGATGTCAACAAGGGTGCAGTAGTCCTTACAGATTATTTCAATTTAGTGGGCGGCTCAATCGCGGGCGGTATTGATTTGTACGAATTACTTCAAGCATATTTTTTATTTCCTGAAGTGCGTGAAAAAATGAACCTTTTAGCAGATAGTGTATTGTATTCCACCCGGGGTAAACGGTAATTAAATTCTTGATATTTTGACCTTTGCAATCCAACCTCATCAAAATAAATTCGCCTAAATGATAAAACCAGAAGTCAGACCCACATTGACGATCACCCTCAAACCACAGCTTCAGGACTACATCAGGTATATCACCTCCCTGGAGGAAACTGTAGAAGAAGATCAAATGCTGATTGCAAAGAAAGGCTCATACCTTGGAAAATTGATATTTCCATTCCTGCAATTCAGGCCCGGGAATAAATTGCCCCTGCTTCCGGATGATAAATACCACAGGTTCACATTTGAATTGCCTTATGTCGCAAAGTTTGAGGTTCGAAATAACACAGCCTGGATATCAGCAAAGAACCAAATGGCAATCACCCGAATTGTCGAATCACACTTCCGTATGCATTTCCGCACTTTTGCAGATGATAAGGTACGATACCTGCAAGGTAATAACTGCGCCAAAGGGAGCATACAGAAGGTGATTTTTCAATTCTGCTCAGATATCAACATGCAATATGACCATGTTACTTTTGACATGATATCAAAAGCATACTACCGTTCAAGAAAAAAGTCGGATTCAAGAGTTTCTTGTACCAACAAATCGATGACGATAGGGGATCTATTTTTTCTCATTAATTAACATTGGAAATATGACAGTTTTAAGACACACAAACGGCAATATCGGCGGGGTGAATCCGCTGCAGTATGTTTTCAGGGAAGACGTTCAATCGTTTTCCGTCAACCCGGTCACACGCTCAGGCCTGATCACGCTAAAGACCGGGAAGTCCTGGAACTATCTTTATGCCACTGATGAGACTATTTCATGTAGCACCAAGGAAGAAAAAACCACTTCCGGGATGAAATATACAGTGGAGATAAAAATGCTCATTCCAAAAGACCGGCTCGATGTTGAAGTATTGTTGTGGAATCTCAACACCCGGCACCTGATCATAAACCTGGCTGATAAAAACGGCATCTCCCGGTTTTATGGAACAATGCAAAGTCCGATGAAAAAGGTCGCAAACCTTGTAAAACCTGCCAACGTCGAAGGTTACAACGGATGGGAATTAGTTTTCACCGGCCTTTTCACCGAACCCCCGGCCTATTTTCTTTATTCCTACGGAGGTGGGATCATTGCCCCACCGGCCGGGACCTGATTAAATTCAGTCCTTTATAACGGGACGATGCCACTTTAATATTGTACCCTGATTAATAAAGCAGGTCGGGTACAATGAATGCAGCTTTAAGAAATATTCTCTCCAGCCCATGGCTCCTATATTCTGAACATTCAGAAATATACGGGGCCATGCTTGTTTCCCTTCTCAAAGGTGAAACAATCCATGCAGAAGATTATTCCATAGCCAGGGAAAAAAACAGGTCGTTTGTTCTTTGCGCTGCAGATTCAATGGGCCGGACCGTCCCGATGAATTCAGATGCTATCCCTTGTGGGTCCATTGCAGTTATCCCCATCCAGGGCGAGATCATGGCCGACGATCAGCAGTGTGGAGTTCGTGGCGCCCAGTCAATCAACAGCGATATAAAAACCGCGGAAGCCAACCCCAACATTCAATCCATTGTTCTCAAGGTAAATTCACCGGGCGGCCAGACCACGTTTATCGATACCGTTTCAGAAACTATTTCCAAATGCAAAAAACCTGTTGTAGCCTATGTTGAAGGCATGGCTGCCAGCGCATCTTACTGGCTGATCAGCGGAGCAGATAAAATTATCTGCTCTTCATCGCTTGATCAGTTAGGCTCCATCGGGGCAATGCTTATGTGGGCTGATGTAAAAGGTATGCTTGAAGCGGACGGGGTGGTGGTTCATGAACTCTACGCTACGCTCAGTACTGAAAAGAATCTGGCCATCGATCTGCTTCGCAAAGGGGATGACCAGGCCGTAAGGGAATCCCTGCTCGATCCCATCAATGCCAAATTTCACAGCACCGTCACCGCCAACCGGTCCAACCTGGATCCTTCAACATTGAAAGGAAACATTTTTTATGCTCCTGATGCAATCGCCCTGGGACTGGCCGACGAAATCGGGAGCTTCGATTATGCTTTACAATCCGCGAATACCATTTCATCAAAAAATATCATCCGCGTAAACAACTCAAATCTTTTAACAATGTCAAAAATGTTGCCAACCTGGACCGCAATTGCGGCTTTCTTTCATTTGACCGGTGATACATCTGCAACAGATCTCACCCCTGAAATGATCAGCCAGATGAATGATCGCATGGCTGATCAAAATACCACCATTGAAACTGTCAATGCCGAAAATATCAGGCTTATGCAGGTAGAATCAAACTTTAACACGCTCCAATCTGTACATTCTGAACAGACCCGCCTGTTTGACGAACAGACCCGCCTGTTTGCCGAACAAACCCGCCTGTACGATGCCTTGAAGGCCGAAGATGCAGGAAAAGAAACAAAGGCCGGCAAGCCTGGCGACCGCACTGCTGAGCAGCTCATCTCAGACAAGTACAGCTACAACGTTGCAGCTGACGAACAATTATAATTTTTTCATCCCAAATTATTCTTTTCATTATGGCATACACAATAGATTTTTCCCAGCTAAAATCCGACTTCGGAACCTGGCTTGGCACCAATGAGAATGACATCCGCAAAGCCCTGGTTCAGCAGACCGAAACGATGGCCTTTATGACCACCATCAAGCAAAACGATGATTTCCGTGCATCACAATCTACCGTGGGTTCGATCGTTCAGGGATTTCAGAAAGGCTGGACACCTAAGGGAACTCCCAAATTCACGCCTTTGACCATCGGTCACAAAAGGCATAAATTCGATGTCGAATTTTACCCCGACGAAATTTATGGTTCCTGGCTTGGCTTTCTGGCCGACGAAACAAAAACCCGTGCCGAGTGGCCGTTGGTAAAGTATATCCTTTACAAACTGCTGCTTGAACAGGTCAATTCTGACCGTGAGCTGCTGCTTATCGGCAAGGGCAGTTATGCAGATACCGTGGACGGTACAGCACAGGCCAGTGGTCTTTCCATGAACGGGTTCCTTACCCTGCTCAAGGCAGCCCACGCCAGCGGAACTTCCAACATGAACTTCGCTCAGAAAAACGTGGCGCTGACAGCCTCCAACGCCTTCGACCAGGTGGAACTTTTCACCAACAGCATCGTCGGCCCATATCGCAGCGTACCCATGCCGATCCTATGTTCACCGGAAAATTTCACGTACTATATTCGCAAAAAACGTGACCTGCATGGAACCAACGTTGATTATGGCAAGTATGGCAATGCCGTGATCGATGGAACGAACTTCACCCTGCAGCCCGTTGCTTCGATGATCGGAAGCGATATCCTGCTGGCTACCCCCAAAGCAAACTTCATCCGCCTGCTCAAGCAGAACGATGGCGCCAGCACTCCCCGCATTGAGGAAAACAGACGTCAGATTTCGCTCATGGCCGACTGGTTCGAAAATGTAGGCTTCGGGATCCAGGAAGCTGTGTACGCCTTTGTTCCTGATGCAGGGTCAGCTTCGAACTAATTCACGCAAAACCTTAACTCAAATATAATTCGAAACGATATGAAAATTGCCCGCAATTTA
>Ga0118677_10000373_pt1 | contig 98632 bp, 58 predicted proteins | sample AliMusrvi5mmetaG_FD_86154 | JGI IMG/M metagenome (GOLD analysis project Ga0118677, IMG submission 86154) | reverse complement strand
CCCCTGCCGCCGGATCGTCCACGAGAGCGTGACGCACGGCGCGTTGGTCGAGACAGCGGCACCCACGTCAACCGCGAAGTCCCGCGGCGTCTGCGCCTGAAGCGGCCATGCGCTCAACAGGGCCAGCGTCAAAAGAAGCCCGATAAACGAAATCGCTTGTCTGCCTGTCTGCATATTAACCTCTCATAGGTGGCCACCGATGTCAGCGGTCACCTGTCTGCCTTGTTCTGTCTACTTTTGCCTTGTTTTTACGGGCAATCGACCGGTCTCGGCGCATTAAAAAACCATGATGACTGTTCCTTGCGCGCCGGGCATCAGGTATCCGCTCGCGTTGAGATGAACGGGCAAGCCATCGAGTGAAATACGGCGCAACTGAAGAGCGGTCAGCCCGTATGGCGCGAAACGGAGGCAGGACTCTCCCTGAACCGGGAAGACCAAGGTGCCTGTGAGCGTCAGATTGCCGGTCCAGGCGCAGGACGAGCTGTCGCCCGTGAAGGTCAGCCGCCCCGTGCCACTGCCCAGCGCGAACGTGCTATTCGCCTTGACGTTGAGCGAGACGACGCTGTTGGTGGCGTTGGCAAGCTCCAGGGTTCCACCGGAAAGCACCACCCCTGTGCCGACAGGCAACACACCGCTGCCTCCCAACGTCAGCGTACCGGCGGATATGGTCGTCGCGCCACTGTAGTTGTTCGCGGCAGTAAGGATCAGCGTTCCTGCGCCGGACTTGGTCAGTCCGGCGGTGCCGTCGATCACCGCGTTGATGGTCGTCGTGTTGGTGTTGACATGGAGGCCAGGCGCCGTCCCCGCCAGAATCAGCTTGCCGCCTGCGAGCCCTGTGTTGATCGTCCAATTCTGGGCACCGGCTGTGTCGCCGAATTTCCAGAGCGTGGCGATCCGGGGGGCGTCCAGCGAAAGCGTCATGTCACCGGCGAGATCAACGGCGCTGAGGTCCAGAGTGCAGCCCGCCGACGGATTAGGAACCGAGCCACCGGCCCAACTGTCGTGCGTGACCCACGCGTACGCGCCTCCGGCTGTCTGTACCCAGACGAGAACCAGAGCGGGAACCACAGAGCCCCAGGTCCTGCCAATGCGCAACTCATCGACGGTCATTCCGTTGGCCTGGTGAAAGAATCGAACCCCCGTCCACAACTGGCTGTTCAGGTTCACCGTCCATTTCCCACCGGTGACGAGGGAGGCGGACGGCGCTGGTTCAACCCCGCTCACGGCGGGATCCACAAACAGTTGGATCGCATTGTTGGCATAGTCGAGCTTGGCGACGATCAGGTGCGTGACTGAATCGGCCGCGTTGGTGACGCCCGTCCACGTTTGATAGCTTCCGTCGCTGTTGACGATCCCCATTTGTCCGTTGGGCCCTCCGAACATGCCCCAGCCATTATACCCCACCCGGCCGAAGAGCGGGCCGTCTCCATTGCGAAGTTCAAACCCGCAACGTTCGGTTTCATGTCCGTTGGCGTTGACCAACATGCTCATGTAGAACGTGCTCCCGCCGTATGTCGCGGCGGTCGCGCGCTCGTGGCCCGCATAGCCCGAGGATTGGCACGCGCCCGCACCGTAGGTGACTAGATTGCTATACGTGAGTCCGGTTACGATGCTGCCACTGCCTGTTCCCCAGCTCGATGTTGCAAAACCGGCTCCGTTGGACTGCGAGCCGTCGAGCGCGCCCGTGGCGTAATCGAAACCCTCTTGCACCCACGCGGCGATGACCGGCGAGGTTGGCACGACGTCGGCCCACGCCGTGCCGATGCGCAGCTCGTCGGCGACCTTGTTGACCCCGTCATGGAAATTCCTAACCTTGGTCCACGTCGCGCTGTTCAGGTTCACCGTCCACGGACCGCTGTTGGTCAAGGTGGCGGAAGGCGCGGGCTCGGCACCGTCGGGCACCGGATCCACGAAGAGCTTGATCGCGCTTGCCGCATAGTCGAATTTGACGACGATCAGGTGCGTGGCGGAGTCGACCGCATTCGAGACGCCCGTCCAGATCTTGAAATCCCCGCCGCTGTTGGAGATGCCCATGCAACCGTTCGGTCCGCTGAACATGCCCCAGCCGCCGGTCACCCGCCCAAACAGGGGGCCGTCACCGCCGCCCACCCGCAGCTCGAAACCCGTGCGCTGCGACTCGCTGCCGCTGGCGTTGACTAGCATGCTCATGTAGAACGTGCTTCCGCCGCGTGCCGTGGAGAGTTCACGCTCATGGGAGCCCGAGAACGCCGACTTGATTGCGCCGGCGCCTGCCGTGACAAACCCCGCATAGCCGAGTCCGGAAGCGATCGTTCCGCTGGCCGCAGACCCCCAACTCGACGACGCCGCAAAGCCGACCCCGTTGGATTGCGAACCATCGAGCGCACCCGTGGCGTAATCGAAGCCCTCCTGCACCCAGAGCGTGGCTTGGACGGTACCGGTCAAACCCATGAGGGACGCCAGAATCACATGATAAACGTTACGCGGCCTCTTCATGTTTTCACCCTTTTTCATTTCCGTCCGTTCCTTACCTGGGGGTAACCCAACCTCAAAGGGACGGATAGACGATGCGAGATTATAACAGTTAAACACACGGCAGAAACTCACTGATCCACTGGTTTTCCACTCCTTAATGTCGTACCCAGCAACGTGGGGACATCGGTTGGGGCGCCTACCCGAGGCGTCTGCGGACGGTTCGGGGAATCCTCTCTATACTTAACAGCCTGTTATCCCGTTGTGCATGCCGCCATAATCTAAAATCAGCGAACGTCGATGAGGGTTCCTCGCCGGATGTAAAGCCAGATGTCTTCGTTCCTGTCCTGCCGTACGACACCCTTGCCCGTGACCGTGATATTCTCCGGCGCGAACGCAGCGGTGCGTGTAGCGCAGTCCACGAGTTTGACCCACACGGCGCCACCTTGATAGGCCGTCGAGTCGACCTCCAGTTTCGCTCCTGGGTAGATCGACAGTGTGCCGCTGGCCGTGAGCGTGCCGAGGCCGGCAGGACCCAGCTCGCAGCGCAGCGTGCTGGCCGCGTTGTTGGTGAACACGATGTCCTTCGCAAAACAGACGCCGTTCGAGCCGATCGTCAGCGTGCCCGTGCCGTTGCCGCCCACGGTCAGCGTGTTGTTGGTGACCGTGAACGAGCCGCCCGTGACCTTCAGCATACCGGCGCAGCCGGCGCGGGAGTAGGACAGAAGGTTGGTCGGCACGCCGCCGACGAAAACCATATTTGGCGTATAGTAGGAGCCGCCGCTCATCTCGTATGTCCCGCGGCCACCGCCTACGACACCAGAGGCGCCGTAGCCGTAGCCGAGGACCGTCAGCTTGCTGGCGGCGACCCCGCCTGACGGGACATGCACGACCTTGCCACCGGTCTGCGTCACGGTGCCGGTGCCGCCGTTGACGCCGACGACCAGCACGCCGGCGTTGGTGATGACTCCGCTGCCAGAGAGCGTCAGCGTTCCCCGGGCTTGGGAACTCGCGTTAGCCTCATTCGGATTGATGGCTCCAATCGCCAGTCCTGAGTAGGCACCGTTACCCGCCACCGTCCCCGTTGCCTCGGGGTCCGCCGAACCGGTGATGTCGAGCAAGCCATTCGTGATCGTCAAGCTCCCGTTGGCAACGCCACCCACTCGGCTTCGACCGATGAAAACGCCCCAGTATCCCTCGGCGACCCGGCCGCCGGTGATGCTGGCGAGGCCGACGCCGTTGCCGCCCCCGGACGCATTCTCGGCATACCCGATCACGAAACCCGATCCGGCATCTAGCGTTCCACCCACGACCTCCACCACGCCGGTCGCCCAAACAGCACCGTTATACCCGTTGTTATAACCCGCCGTGAGGCCGTCGCCTACAATCATCTTGCCGCTGGTCATCCTCAGCAAACCTTTGCCGTAAGGGGACACGCCGACTTGGACGCGCGAGTCCCTGCCGCTGGCTTTCAAATTGACGTACCCCGTGTTCGTGACAATGAAGACGCCCTCGCCGTAATTCCAGCCGACGCGCGCAAGGTTCCACACCGGGTTGTTGGTAAAGACCAACTCTCCACCCGAAATAACGACCGTGCCTTTGGTACTGCCGATCGGGCTGCCGCTACCGCTGCCAACCTCAAGCGCCTCTACAGCGCCCATCTTGCCGAGCATCACCGAGCCTCCGCTGATCTCCATAGCGCCGACGCCTCCGACACCACTGCCGATCCTCAATTGCCGGTTATCATTGGTCATGCTTGCAGGCCCGCGCTCTAAATACTCCATGCGTCCGGACGTGACGCGCAAGGTGCCGGTGGACTGATAGCCCACATTGATGGAGTTGCCGTACGACGTCGAAGCTGCCAGCAGATTCGTGAAGAAGATCAGCCCGCCGCTGATGTTCATTTCGCCGCCATTGCGGATGCTGAGCATCGACTCGCCGTTGTCTGTCACGCGGTTAGTGCCCACATAGTTCCAGACGCCTCCGTTGGTGACCGTCAGGCTGGACCCTCCCATAAGGCGGATCGCCGCGCCGCCCAAGCTGGTCAGCGGCGCGCTGATCAGCAGGCCTGTGCGGTACGGAACCACGTTCTGCACCGTCAGGTTCGAGATCGCCGGCTGCACGCTGTCGTAGAGTGCGGTGTACGATGCGCCCGCCACCGTCAGATTAGCGTGGCCGGGGCCCGGCAACACGTTCGCGCCCGCGGTGTTGACCCAGTTGTTCGAGTCGCCCCACGAGGAACCGGCGCCCGCCAACACGTTAGTCCACCAGGAGTCGGTCGACGTCACGAAGGGATCCACGGGCGCCACGTCGGCCCACGTCGTGCCCACGCAGATTTCATCAAGGGTCTCATTGGCGCCACCGCCGCGAAAGGCCGATATCGCATTCCACAGGTCGCTGTTCAGGGCGATTGTCCAGGCGCCGCCGGTGGCCAGCGTGGCGGAGGGGACGGGCTCGCCCAAGGCTGGCAACGGATCCACGTAGAGCTTGATCGCCTGAGCCGTGTAATCGAACTTGAAGACGATCAGATGGGTGAGCGAATCAGCAGGGGCCGTGACGCCCGTCCACGTCTGGTATGAACCGTTGGTGTTGGAGACGCCCCCTTTGCCATTCTGCCCCGCAAAGAGTCCCCAGCCGTTGTTAACATGCCCGAGGCAAGGTCCATCCCCGTTGCGAAGTTCCACGCCAAAGCGCGCGTCGTTCACCCCGTAGTTGTTGATCAACATGCTGACGTAGAACGTGCTGCCCCCGAAACTCGACGCGAGCGCGCGTTCAATCCTGACGTTAGATGTGACGGAGAAAGCATTGCTGCCTGCTGCGGCATAGCCGGAGTATTTAAGGCCGGCAACAATGCTGGCGCTGGCGCTCCCCCAGCTTGACGACGTCGCGAAGCCGACGCCGCCGGTCTGCGTACCGTTAATGGGCGCCACCGGCGAGTAGTTGAACCCCTCCTGCACCAAAATCGCTGCCCGGGCCACACCGGCTGCCAACAATACGAAGAGGCCGCAGGCCCCCAGAACTGACCTTTTGCTCCCAGTTGCAACCTTCCTTTTTCTCATGATCCTGTCTCCTTTGCAGCCGTCTTCTATTTTCAGCTTGGGATATCATATTCCGATCATCCCAATCCAATCTAACTAGCCTCTACTTTAGACTTTTTGTTGGAAAGAGGGAATAGCATATCTTGACCTCAACCTGTCATTTTTTGACTTTCCTCTGGTTTGCTTAAAACACAGTAAGATGTCGGCAAAAGAAAATGATTTGATCAATTTAGGTCAGATACTGTTATTTGAAACGCATTTTATATATGAAATTTAAAAAATGTTCGCGCAAAAAAGAGGAGATCGTTTCGCGAAGTGACGGGAAAACATCGTCAGTCGGTCTCGCCGAAGACAGCAAGCAGGTCCAGCGTCATTCTGGCCTGCCGGGTGAGCTCGCTCAACCCGGCAGGCCGCGATCTCCGAGCGGGGCAGGCACAAGGGACAGGGCTCAGGGCGTAGTCACCTTCAAACCCTTGATCACCCCTTTGAACCGTTCGTTCGCGGCATAGGCGGTCACGGGTTTGCCGTTGTCGTGACCGACGCAGAAATCCTCCGCTGGCTGGCGCGGAAGCAGGCCGGGAGCTTTGCCGGTGGCGACGGTCGTGTCGTTGAGCGCGAGCGTCATCATGCCGTTGGATTGCAGCGTGGCGGCGATGCGCATCGGACCGCTCACCGCATCAGGAGCGACAAGGTCAGTGACTGCGTTTCCGCCCGTGCGAACAGAGAAGACGACGCGTCCTCCTTTGAGATGAAGCGCATAGCCAACCGTGAGGCCGCCATGCGCGACAACCACCGTGTCCTTCTGCGACGTTACAACTTCACAGGAAAGCGTGAAGGGGATCTTGGCGACCTTCGGCGCCGTCTCGCCGTCCAGCCTGTCGCCCGGCTTGAGCGTGTCGAGCGCAACGGCCTTGTCCAGCCGGGGAACCTGAGCCTGGCCCTTCTGCGCGTAGCCGAGCATAGGGTAGAGCGTCTTCGGGTCTTTAACTACGCCGGCCGGTCGGCGGGCCCTCGGCTCGTTGCCGCCGATCTCGGCGCTCATGGCTGTCGCCAGCGCCTGCAGCCGTTGTACGACCTCGGGATGTTGGTCGGCCACATTGGTACGCTCGCCGATCTCGGTGTCTAGATTGTAGAGGCGGAGCGCTTTGCCCTTCACATCGCCCTGCGCCATGACAGCCAGCTTCCAAGGCCCCTGCCGCACTGCCTGAAGTTTGTAGTGCGCGAAGTAGTAGTGAGCTTCGCGCGGCGACTGCTTCGACAGTCCGAAGAGGAGCGGCGAGAGGTCGCGGCCGTCGATGACCGGCTCGGCGGGCACCTGACCGCCTGCCAAGGCCACGCAGGTCGGGAGCAGGTCGATGGTCCCAGCCACCGCGTCGCACACGCTGCCGGGCGCGACCTTGCCCGGCCACCAGACGAGCGTAGGCTCGCGTACGCCGCCCTCCCATGTGGTGCCCTTGCCGCCGCGCAGCGGGCCAGCGCTACCGCCGTCGGATCCTTTGTCGAGCCAAGGTCCGTTGTCGCTGGTAAAAACCACCAGCGTGTGACTGTCGAGCTTCAGCTCTCGCAATGTGTCGAGAATGAGGCCCGTGCTCCAGTCCACCTCTTCGACCCAATCGCCGAAACGCCCGTTGGCGGATTTGCCGGCAAAAGCCTTGCCGGGATGAATGGGCGTGTGCACGGCGCTATGCGGCAGGTAGAGAAAGAACGGACGATCCTTGTTATTTCGGATAAAGCCGACGGCCTCTTCGGTGTACCGCTCGACGAGACGGCTCTGACCCTCTTCGGTGAGCAACTCCACGACCTTCTCGTCGCGCACCAGAGGAACGACCTTCTCACCGGTCTTTTCCGATTGCTTCAGCATGTCGTTCGAGTAAGGGAGGCCGAGGTAGTGGTCGAAGCCCTGCCGGGTGGGCAGGAACTCCGGCTGGTCGCCGAGGTGCCACTTGCCAACGCACTGGGTCGCATAGCCCAGCGCTTTCAGCCGCTCGGCGATGGTGACCTCGGCCGGGTTCAGCCCGTTGGCACCGCCGGGCGAATAAACGCCTGGCACGGAGACTCGCGCGCCGTAACAGCCCGTCATGAGCTGGGCGCGGGAGACCGAGCAGACCGGCGCCGCATAAAAGCTGGTGAACTTCATGCCTTCGCGCGCCATGCGGTCGAGCTGCGGGGTTTTCTGCTTCGTCGCGCCGAACGGGCCGATATCGCCGTAGCCCATGTCGTCGATGAAGATGATCACGACGTTTGGCTGATCGGCGGCTGACACGAAGAGCGGGAGCAGCGCAACGAGAAGAAGCTTGGTTTTCATGCGGTTATCGTTTTCGGGGAACCTCCCCGCAGTCGTCCGTTTGAAATTGCGAACATGAACCTGCGGCCCATCGGCCCCGCACTTGAGCGTTCAGAGTTGAGCGTTGAACGCTCCCTACACTTCTGGCAACTCATACCCCTTGCGGTAGACGTCCTTGACCAGCGCGTTAGCCTCGGGCCTGTCGAACGTGCCGGTCTTGGCGTCATAGTTCATCGCGATGTTGCCTGCCCTTTGCGCGATGTTGCCCATGTGCGCGACGAGGTTGCTGGCGTGGGCGATCGCAATATCCGCAGTGGGCTGCTTACGGCTCTTCACGCAGGCGATGAAGTTGCGATAATGCTCGAGATCGCCCGCCTGCCCATACACCTTCTCCACGACCTGACTGCTCCCTTTCTCAACAATGAAACCGCCGCCGTGCCGGCCGAGAACCATGAATAGCTCCTGGCCGTAGATTTCGACACGTGTGGCGTTCTGCATCCAGTCCGGCACCAGATTCTTCTTGCGGATCACATCGGTGCTCTTCTCCATGTACGTCGGATACTGGCTCATGTCGAGCGTCATGGCGAACGTGCCGAAGTCCCACGCGATGTTGAGCACATCGGGAACCTCGGCGTCGTCGCCGGCGTGCACGTAGCGGCCGCCGAGAGCGCGCACGCTCTTGGGCAAGCCGGGGTCGCCCATCACCATCAGCGCGAGATCGAGCTGATGGATGCCGTCGTCGGTCAGGTCACCGCCGCAGTAGTCCCAGTGGTAGTGCCAGCCGCCCTGCCAGATCTTCTGGTGATAGGGCCGCGCCGCAGCACGCCCCAACCAGCGGTCCCAGTCGAACCCCGCCGGCTGCGCGCCCGGCTCGCCGAATTTGAAAGGCGAACCGTTCTTGAGGTTGAAGACCTTGATGAGTCCGATCTTGCCGAGCCTGCCGCTGCGCACGATGTCGCGCGCCTGATGGTTATACTCGGTCGAGCGGTTCTGCGTGCCCACCTGCACGATGCGCTTGGTCTTGGCCGCGGCCTCCACCATCTTGCCGCTTTCCCACATGCAGTGCGAATGGGGTTTCTCAACGTAGACGTCTTTGCCCGCCTGGCACGCCAAAATCGTCAGCGGCGCGTGCCAGTTGTCATGCGTGGCGATGATGACCGCGTCGATGTCCGGCGACTCCAGCACCTTGCGGTAGTCCTTCTCGAAGCGCGGCTTGTTCGGCTGAACCGGCTGGATGAACTCCCACATCTGATCCAGCCGTTTGTCGCTCAGATCGCAGAGGCAGACGCAGTTAGCTCCCGCGTCCTCAATCATGACGCGGAGCACAAAGCGGCCGCGGCCACCGCAGCCGATGATCGCGACATTCACGCGGTCGTTCGCGCCGATCACACGGCCTGCACTCAGCGCAGTCCACGCGCTGAGCCCTACTGCGGCCCCAGCCGAGCGCCGAATAAACGTCCGTCGTGTAAGCGCTGCGCCAACAGGCACTTTGGTCATATCCGTATTCATGTAGGCTCTCCCTCAGTTAATGCACAGTCAGAATGGTTGCTTCCGGAACCGGCACCACCTCGCCCGTAGAGAGCTGAGTCACCTTGCGCCCGTCCGACCGCACGATCTTAGCGAGCTGGGCCGCAGTCAGACTGCCAGAAGAGGTGCCGACATACAAGCGGTCCGCGCCACCTCCGAACGAGGAGGCCGACCAGTTGCGAAGCGTCAGCGTACCGGACCAAGCCTGTCCGGCGCTGGCCGAGAACCTCAACGCGCTGCTGCCGGCGCCGAAATCGATCACCGCAGCGCCGTCCACATCTAATTCACCCATCGTCTCGCTGAAGCCGGCGGTGTCAAACGTGCCGCCCGTAAACCGCAGCCCGCTCGCGTCGTTAATGCGGTCGGAGGCACCCAGCCGCAGCGTGCCAGCGGCCACGGTCGTTAGGCCGGTGTAGCTGTTGGACGCGGCCAGCACGACCGTGCCGGTGCCGGTCTTGGTGACGCCGCCCGGGCCGCTGATCACGCCCGTCACGATCACGGCGTTGGTGCCGGCCGAGGCGGAGGTGAGCTGCACGGTGTTGCTGAGCAGGAGCGTGCCCGCGAACACGGCGCTGTTGGTCGCGACCGAGCCGACGGTGACGCTCGCGCCGTTCGTGTAGGGATAGACCGCGATGCCGCGGCCGAAGGTGTAGGGGCCGTCGAAAACGAGCGCCACCGCGTTCGAGGATGTCGTGCCCGCGTCGGCGACCTGCACCGTCTGGGTGGAGTTGCCCAGGGGCCCTTGCGCGCCGTACGCGACGTTCCCGCCGACCACGATGCGGCCGTTTCGGACCGTTGTTGTACCCCGGAAATCGGAAGCGGTGCCGGTCAACTTGAGCGTGCCCGCGCCGGTCTTGCGGATGTCGCTGACCGCGGGGTTCGCGACCCCGCTGTAGATGCTGTAGCTCGCGCTCACCAGCAGGTCGATGTCCGCTGCGCCGTCGTTGACGTCGAAGGTCTTGGTGTTCGAGCCGCCGTTGCCCGGACCCGAGAACAACCCGGCCGCGATGGTCGCGGTCGCGTTGGTGCCGGTGTAGGCAATGACCTGCTCGGTGTTAGAGCCGTTGTTGTCGATGGGTATCGAGCAGCCGTCGTAGGCCCCGTCGCCCAGGACCAGCGCCGGGCCCGCCGCCGCCAGGCGCGACGCGTTGATCTGCGCCGTGTCGCCGGCCACGTTCTGGAAGGTGCCCTCGTTGATCACGAAGCAGTCGATGCCGCCGAGGTACGCGCCGCCCGAGCCGCCCGGGCCGTCGTACCCGAACGAGAGCGTGCCCGGCCCGAGCTTGGTGATGACCGTCCCGGCCCAGCCAGAGCTGCCCAGGATGCTCGCGAAGGTAAGCGTGGTGCCGGCTTGGGCGACGTCGAAGGTCGCGGTCTTGCCCGCGTTGATCGTGAACCGGCGGTCCGTGCTCGCCGCCGCGCCGGTGTAGCGTAGCGTGCCGCCGTCGAAGACCAGCTTGGCCGCCGCGTTGGAAGACGCGCCGATGCCGCTCGTGGAACCTCCGTTCGCAATCGAGCCGATGCTCAGGACGCCGCTGGTGATACGCGTGATGCCAGTGTAGCTGTTAGCGCCGCTGAGCGTCAGTGTCCCTAAGCCGAGTTTTTGAAGGCTGAGCATGTTGCCGCCCGGATTGCCGAACACCGAAGAGCAGGTGAATGCGCCGCCCGATGCATTCGTTGTGTCCAACCCAATAAGTGCGCCGTTCTTGAACCCGCCCGAAGCCGAGCCGAGGCCGGACAGCAGCCCCACGTCGCTGTCCGTGAATTCTCCGGTGCCGCCGACGTTGAGCGCCAGCGTGCCTCCGCTGTTCACGATGATGTTCGTGGTGGTCCACTGCGTTGTGTCCGCGTTGTACAGGGCCACACGCTTGGCAAACTCCAGAACGCCAGCGTTGACCGTCGTGGCACCGCTATACCCGTTCGTGGCGGTCAGCGTCAGCGTGCCCGTGCCGCTCTTGGTCAAGCCGCCGCCACCGGCCAGACTCGCCTGAACCGTGCCGGAATCCGTCCCCGCAACCGAATCCGCGCAGAGCGTGCCGTTGCTGACCACACCGCTGCTAATGATCGTCGCACCGTTGGTGACCGTAAACCCGTTGAGATCATACGTGCCGCCGTTGACGGTGACCGGAACCGTAGGCAGGATGGCGTTCACGGTGCCGAGTTTGAGCGTGCCGTTGCTGACCGTGACCCGGCCGGTGAAGGTGTTCGCGCCCGAGAGCGTCCACGGGCCCAGATCCATCTTGACCACGGCGGCGGAACCGGTTCCCGCGATCACGCCGCTGATCGTGCCGGAGGTGCCCCGCTGTCCGCGAAGGTAGAGCGTGTACGCGTTCAGGTTGAATCCGCCGCTCAGGGTGACACTCGCGGCGGCCACCGTCTCGTTGGTGAGGCCACTGCCGGCGAAGATCGGCGACGTGCCCAGCAGGACGAAGTCGTTGGTCGGCGCGGTCGTGCCGAGGAACGTCAGCCCGCCCGCGTTCTGGTTGCCGGCACTGAGCAGGGTGATGTTGCCGCCGTTGAGCGTGACCGGCCCGGTGCCGAGGGCATTGGTCGTGTACACGTAGAGGCGCGTATACTGGGCGTTCGCCCCGTAGGTGTTGGCGTAGAGGGTTCCGCCCGAGTAACTGTTCGTCGGGTTTTTCAGCGACATCTCCCCGCCCGCCGACCCGGACCAGAAGCTGAGGCCTCCAGCGCCCGTGATGGTGCCCTCAATGTCGATGCCGTACGTGCGGTTGTTGATGGCCAGCGTGGTTCCGGCAGGAATGCTGACGGGCGTCCGGACGTAGAGCTGCGCATCGCGATTGTGAAAGAGCGTCGGCTGCACGATCCCGTTGGCGACGAAGTTGAGGCGTCCTCCGCCCAGGAAAACCTGCAGATCCCCCGATGCCACGTCCAGCGTCTCGAGACGGTTCAAATCCAGCGGATTGGCTATGTCCTGGTTGAGCGGCGTAGCCGTAACCCCCATGTTGGTGTTACCTGCCATTTGCACGACCAGATCACTGGCGCCAAAAGGCGGAACCCCGTTCGTCCAGTTTCCCGGCGTGCTCCAGTTGACGTTTCCCCCGACGCCAACCCAAATGTTCGTTGCAGCAAGCGCAGCCTTTATTGAGAAAAATGTAACCAGGCACGGCAGATAAGCCCCGAACCACTTATTCAAACCCCTTCTCCCGCTCATCATGACAACACCTCTTTCCCGTTTTCACTTCAGCCGCTCCCGAGCGTAGTGCCTGCTCGATGATCACGCTGCCCGAACAGTTCAAACCGGACAAAACATGACTGAGCTTGTAGATAACAATAACACAACCGTCTTCTTGTGAAAAGATCGGGGGGCGACATTCCTTTTCACGGTTTCGCGAGCAAGGCGTTCACGGCTTGCTCCAGATGCTTGATGTCTGCGGCCAGAATATTGATGGCATCATACTCGCCGCAGAACGGGGACCATGTGTAGGTGACACGCCAACCGCCAGCCGGCTCGGCGAGCAGGCCCGCGCGGGCCTGGTCAAGCAACAGGACATTGTCACAAGGTGTGCCGAACAGGATCAGGTCAGCGGGAACCGTGCGCCAGCGTGGAAACGAGGAAGGCCCTTTGGTCGCCTGCAGACCCAGCACCGCGCCACCGGGCTCCGCGCCACCGACCTCCGCACGGCGCCCGTTCATGGCATAGTGCGCAACCACGCGTTTCGCGAGGTCGGCGAATCGGGGTTGTGCGGCCTGCGCAGCAGTCAATGCCACAATCAGCGGGACCTCTTTGCGTGCGGCAAAGGCGGCCGTGACGTCGTGGCGCGGCAAGCGCGATGGTGGTTCAGCGACAGGCGCGCGGGATTCCGCAAGTGACACACGCGCATGGCCAACCTGCCCCGCGAGCAGCTCGGTCACACGAACCTGGTAGTCGCCAGCAGGATCGTCGCCGCGCACAGGCAAGAGAATCGGCGTCCCGCTCGTGCCGAACACGCTAACGCATTCTGCGGCATGCCCGATTTCGACTTCGACGGGCAGTCCGCTGATTGGCGGCACACCTACTTTTACAAGGGCTTCGTAGAAACCATCTGACCGCCGAGTCACCTCAAGGCACGGCGGTGTGGGCACCGACGGCGGCAGGGCGTAGAACTGGAAAGCGTCATGGGTGAAGTCCACGTGTGAAGCTTGCTCCGCCGTAAGCCGATGCCGCGCACGGAGGTCGTAAACAGGACGATCCGTGTGCCACGTCAGCGTGGCCTGACGCGGTTTGAGTGTCAGGCGTTTGTCACCGGGACGGACGTCTGAGGTCTTGCGTCCTGCCACAGAGGCATCATTCTCCGGTCGATTGGCGGCGGCAGCGACTTCTTCCATGAGTTGGTTGACGGCCGTCGCGTACCAGACGTCACCCGCAACGGTGGGCACGGCCCAAAGCGTCGTCTCGTCCGAGGTCACGAACGGTTTGGCGATGCCTGCCATCGCCGCTCGCAACTGTGTGATATTCTCCGCATTGCGTGCCAGCAATTCCGGCGTCCAGTCGCGTCCGCGCTGCGGCACATACGAACAGACCTGCAGGCCGGCATGCGTGGCAGCGACGGGACAAACGGAGTCGTGGTCGAGAAGGATGCGCCCGCCGCATCTGACAAACTGTTCGAGCGCCGGCTCCAGCCCACGATGCCAAACCCAATCCCGGTCGATCTTGGGCAACCCTGTGAGAAGCAGAACCTGCATGTCGGCGGGCAGGCCACGTTTCAACTCTTCCGGTGTGACGATCCGCGCCGGCCAGCCAGCGGCGTGGCAGAGGAAGAGGGCCTCCGTGGTCTTGCCCTCGTGGCTGCCGTTCTGGATGAGATCGATGTCAGACGCTTTCTCGTTCTGGTTCGAGCGACGCAGCACTGCCTGCTCATGCACGTAAAGAATGCCCACCGGCGCGAGCGGACGTGTCTGCGCAAACACACCGCCGAAGCGGTGCAGCCAAGCATAGAGCTCCTGTTGCTCCGCCACGATGCCCGGCCACGCGCGCGATCCACGGGGTGCGGGCACAAACGTAGTGCCCACAGCCTGTACGCCGCGCGTCATGGCGAGGGCATAAGCGCGCTGCCGCGTGGCGCGGTCGAAGTGGAAACAGAAGTCGTCTACCAACGCCCAGGCAGGCTTCTCTGGATAGTAGCTCTTCAGCCGATCCACCAGCGCAACCACGTGCAGCGGTTTGGAGGAGGCCAGCTCGTTCCAGTCGTACGCCTGCATCACCGGCAAGCCCTCGTGCATGGCTCGGCCCGGAATGCTCGCCCAAGGCCAGCCACCGCGACCGCCCACGCCGGGCGAGCTGCCGAACGAGCCCGTTGCGGTGACCAGGTTGCTGGACACGGCCGACACCGCACGTGCGAAATAGCCGTACTGTTTGAAGCTCTCGTCGTAACGTGCGACATGATCGAAGAATCCGGTTTGTCCGGGCATAGGCAAGATGCGCGGATGGCCGGGCTCCAGCACGTCGACCGCCTCGCCCCATGGCCGGTTCGGTTCGGGCGGTGCCCAATCCCAATAGCTCACATAGCCGCCGTTGTCCGCTCCAATGCACACGCCGCGGAAACCCGGCGCAGACGCCAGCCTCTGTACAGCGAGTTGCACATCGCGGTACAGCGGCGCATGCCAGTCGGGCAGACAGTAGCTGAAGAGCGCCAGATTCGGATGCGCGAGGTATGGCCGTTTCCATGCGACATCGGGCGAGATCATCGCCTGCACGCCCTGCCGCGAAAGCGCGGCGGCCCAGGTCTCGACGTTCTGAGGATCACCGGCCGACGGAAACGTGTTCACCATTTCGACGATGCGGTCATAGCCGAAGCTCGCGATGAAGCGCGCGTACTCGCCGACATCCGCATACGGCTTTGACGGACTCGCCTGCTGCTGATTCTGGAAGAAGAACCCCCCGCCGCCGGACATGCCGTGCGGCAGCGCGTCCGCGTAGACAGCCAGCGGTGAACGCGGCACTGTCAGCCCGAGATGTTTGGCGAGAACACCGCTCGGCGCCATGTCGGTGTCGGCGCGACCGAAGTCCGCCTTGGCCAGAGCCTTCACGTCTTCACTCCACTGGCGCAAGTAAGGAAACGGCGCAGGGCGTTCGAGGTTCTTTATCGTAATGGCCGCTCCAGCCCCTGCCAGCGTCAGGTTGACAGGGCGCAGGCGTTCAGCGGGCTGCCCAAGGACGACGGATTGCAGTCCGGCATCGAAGCGCACCGGGCCGCGACCGGCCACCGCCAACTCGTAGGGTTTGCCCAGTTCGTTCTGCGGCAGCAGCAGGGTCAAAGAATGCAACGCGGCCGCATGTTCATAGAGGGTCTTGCCGTCGACGGCGAGTTTAACCTCGCGCACATCGGCATCGCCCGCGCCCGATATCTCGACAGGGAAGGTCAGCAGATCATACTCCTGTATATCGGCGCGCGCGGTCGGGTCAGCGGTGTAGACATGCTTGCGGCCCCACAGCCAGTCGATCGTGCGGAACCAGTGGTTGCCCGGCTGGATCACCGGATCGTCAGGCTCCTGCCACGGGCTTCCCTTGCGCGGCTGGCTATAGAACGTCTGCGTGGGACCGTTGTTGAAAGCGGGTTGGCCCGCCACCGTCAATTGTGGCCAGTCGACCGCATCGGGCCCCGAAAGGCGCGCTGCGGGCAGGTGGCGACCGGTGGCATCCTGGCCTCGCGGACAGTCGAAGCGGGTCAGTTGCAGCGTCACGCTGTAGAGCGGCGGCGGCGCATCGGAAGCGGCTGGGGCACGCGTGTCAAAGGCTTCGCCCCGCATGTCGGCCTTCACCTGTGCGGCGCTCAGCTCGGCCGCGTAAATGCGCACGCTGTCGAGCTTGCCCGCCCAGTCGGCTCCACCGAACTGCAAGGGCATCTGGCCCGCCGTCCAGATGCAGAAATCGGCGGGCACCGCGCGTTTCAGCTCGCCGTCGAGATAAACGGAGACCGACCCGCCTTGCCGATAGGTGATCGCCATGTGTGTCCAACGACCAATCGGGCCGGTCTGAACCCAAGGCCCATCGTAATGCCAACTTCCGCGGAAGGCATGCAATGCCAAATTCCCGTCCGACGCGAGCGTCATCTGGAAATCGGGCGTGCCAAACAGGGCCATATGGCCGCTCTTGGCCATTCGCTCGATGAAAACCCACGCCTCGAGTGTGAGCCCCGTGCTGGCGCGCGCAGACGCCTCTTTGGGGATTTCGACAACCGCCTTCATGTTCGGTCCGTCAAGCTTCAGCGCCTTGCCCGAATGTCCGTCGGCAAAGACAGCGCCGGCGATTCTTCCGTGAAGGTGTTGTGGCCCGCTGTCCGTCAGTTTGGAGGCGTCCTGCCCGTCGGGCTCCATGTCATATGCGGCGATGAGCGGAACCGGAGCTTCGGAGGCTTTCAGCGCGATGAGAGGTCCTGACAACAAAACGAGAAGCGCGGCGGCGGCATGTTTATTGGCATGCATGAGCTTAGGGATCCTTAACCCATGCGAAGGATGCGCATGGCACGTTCCGGAAAAGGCACGCCCTTCCTTGGATGTGCGGGCGACACGCGGTCTCGCACAAGGCGCCAGGCCCGTCACTTCGCTGGCAATTCGCGGATTTTGACGGAGCGGAACCAAGCCTCGTCGGTGTGGTCGGTGAGCATAATGTGGCCGGTGAGCTTGGTGCCGAAATCGGGATACTTCTTGAACTTGCTGTCGGCCACACCCGCTTTGACGGCCTCGCTGCCGAGTTCGTACGCGAGCACCTTCTTGCCGTTGAGCCAGTGCTCGACGCTGTTGCCCTGCACGAGAATGCGAGAGCTGTTCCACTCGCCCGCCGGTTTGAGAGGCTTGTCTGCCGCAGGCGGGAGCACTTCATAGAAAGAAGCGGTCTTGGCCTTGGCGTGCAGCTTCTTCCATTGGTCGGACTCGTCGTCAAGCATCTGGTACTCGTAGCCCGGAGCGCCCGGACGCGCCTCGGTGACCATATACTTCACGCCGTTGTTCGCGCCTTTGGCCAAGCGCCACTCCCACGCCAGCTCGAAGTCTGTGTACTTCTTTTCGGAAATGATGTCACCGCCCTTGACACCGGGAACTTTATGCAACAAGCCCTCGTCGACCTTCCAGCCCGCACCGATCACGGCGTCAGGCTTGCCGCCATAGGGCCGCCAGCCTTTGAGCGACGCACCGTCGAACAGAAGCGTCCACCCCGCCGACTGTTCCTCAGACGTAAGCGTGTTGTCGGCCAATGCCGGGAGCGCCAGTGCGAATAACAGCATCACAGTCTTCATTATCGTGTTCCCCTTTACTGAGTCCCTTAGGTCTTACAGGAGTTAACCCATGCGTATGGGTTCAAGCGTATCGTATACGCGCCCGTCTTGTCCAGACTGTTGCCCAGGCTGCGAGTTCGCATCCCCATGTACCTCAACTCGCAAACAACTCAGGCACCCTGCCGCGCTTGGTGGCGCCAGTCTTCCGCTCACTGGCGGGCGGAAAAGCAGAACGCCATGACGCCATAGGCCGGCAGGTTGAGACGGAGCGGTGCCAGAAGTGCGACGGACAGCGCATCAAAGGCATTCTCGGCGCGCGCGCCTTTCGGCCAGCCGGCGACCTCGAACGTAGCGGGGTCGTTAGAGGAGTTGATCAGGAAGAGCCAGTGATCGCCGCCGTAAACGAACTCCTTCGCGGTCCACGACGCCATCTTCTGTTCGCGTTCGCGCCGTTCCTGGTCCGTCGTCGTTACCGCCTCGCCGCCTGCAGCGCCGCCGAGTCTGACGGCCGACTGCTCAACTCCGCTCACGAGTTTCACACTGAGCTTCGCGGCGGGCTCGCCGCCGAACAGGAAGACCTGCGCGAGCGTGCGGCTGCCGTTGAGTTCGCGTCCGCACTCGGCGTAGGCGTCGTACCAGAGCGACCAGGTCTTGGCCACCTCGCGGCGCTTGAACAGAGACCAGAGGCAGAGGCCCTTCGCCCCTTTCGCCAAACCGAGGTAGACATCGTGGCGCACCCAGTTGCGGATCTCGTTCTCCTCGCCGGGTTCAGGATCTTTGCAGAGCTCCGGCATGACAAGCGGAATCGCTCCGCGCCTGCCGCCGGCTTTGATCGCTTCTACTTCTTGCTCGACGCTCCAGCCCACCCAGGCGCGGTCGCGCTTCTTGCCGGACGAATTCACGTAGCAGCCCTTGCCCACGACATCGATCTGCCTCACAATCGGCAGCAGCGTGTCCCGGGTGCGGTTGTTCGGATTGTAGTGGTAGACCGGCCGCTTCAGGGGATCGTTCGCGCGGATCGTGTCGCACACGACTTCGAGATAGCGCAGCTCATTCTTCCGCCAGCAGCGCAGCTCCTCGGGCTGCACCGCCCACCAGACGATCTCTTTCAGCGGCGCGAGCGCGCGCACCTCCTCCGCCACGCTCGCCCGCAGCGCCGCCTCGTCCAACGTGTAGTTTTTCGCAGGGTCCTTGTCTGTGAAGCAGGGGCCGTGCGAAAGATGCGCAACCACGGGCCAGCCGTTCGACGCGCACATCCGAACATAGGGAACATCGTTGCCGTAACAGGGTCCCGCCACGGTGAATCCGTTCGTGAGATCGCGGGCTGGCACGCCCGAGTAGCCCATGAAGGGCAGCCGCTGTCCGCGCGGATAAAACCCGTCTGCTGGAAGTTCCGCAGGCGCAGGCTGCGTCGCGCGGAAAAACGGATCCGCCTCGGATGCCCGCACGTCAGGACTTTGACACCCAAAGAGCAGCAGGCTAAGAGCCGTTGCGTGCAGCATCACCGCAGTCTTCATGGTCGCTTTTTCCATTTGAGGTATGAACGGCACCCCCGAACCGTCCGCCGCGCGGACCACCCAAGCAGCAGGGACTCTCCGGACACGCCCTATGCTACTTGCCCGTATACTCGACGTCGATCCGGCCGTTGGAGTCGCTGCCGCCGTCGCCGCGGATCTCTGCCTGCAGCAGGTATTTCTTGGCCGGGTCACGGGGCTTCATCAGCCTCAGGCTGTACTTCGCCACCGCATTGGCGCTCCCAGTGAAGTTCGCCTTGTCTTCTGACGCCACCGTTTCGCTGTCCGCAAGAATCCGCAGTTTCCTCATATCCAGACGGTGGTGTCCGTGCGTGTAAGTGAAGTTGATCGAATATGTGCCCGCTTTGTCCAGCCAGTTGCCAATGTCCCACGTTTTGACTCCCCAATTGTTGGACATCTCGCCGGACTTCCACTGGGCCGCAAAGGGAGGCTCCACCGGGGCAGCGTTGATACCCAGCCTGACCAGCCGGTCATGGTGCATCTCCATGCGCTCGACGAACGCCGTGAAATCGCGCTTGTCAAGCGGCGACCAGACAGCCTCGGACAAGGCGCACAGGCGCGGGAAGAGCTTCCACTCGGCGTCCTTCTGTCCCCAGACGTACTCGGACCAAAGATTCGCCTGTCCGCCTAGCACGTGTCTCTCGCGATATGAAGGAATGCCGTTGCACGGCTCGAAAGCGTACACCTTCTTCAGCGGCAGCAGACCACCGATATACTCGTAGCCGTCGTCGCCCGAGAACTGCCGGTAGTCGAAATAGCAGAACGCGCTCGGCGTCATCACTACGTCGTGGTCCATGGCCACGGCGTCCTGCCCGCCCTTCATGCCGCGCCACGACATCACGGCCGCACCCGGCGCGAGCCCGCCTTCGAGGATCTCGTCCCAGCCGATCAGGCGGCGGCCCTTCTTGGCGAGGTATTGGTCGATGTGCTGGACGAACCAGCTCTGCAACTCATGCTCGTCCTTGAGCCCGTATTGCTTCATGCGCGCCTGACACTTGGGACACTCTTTCCAGCGGGTCTTGGGGCACTCGTCGCCGCCGATGTGGATGAAGGGACTGTCGAACAGCGTGACCACCTCGTCCAGCACACCTTCCAAAAAGCGCAGCGTCTGGTCGTTGCCCGCGCAGTAGACCTCTTCCTCAATGCTCCACATCACGCGCGGCTCCAGCGGCAGTCCGCGACAAGAGAGCTCGGGATACGCGGCCAGCGCCGCGCGGCCGTGTCCCGGCATTTCGATCTCTGGAACGACCCTGATATGCCGCGCCTTGGCGTAAGCCACGATTTCGCGGATCTCCTGCTGCGTGTAGAAGAACGGCCCGTACGGCTTGCCGTCCTGCGACTTGCGGTCTCCCGGCGTGACCGAACCCGAACGTTTAGACGACACCTCCATCAGCTTGGGATACTTCTCGATCGCGATGCGCCAGCCCTGATCGTCGGTCAGATGCCAATGGAAGGAATTGAGCTTGTGCAACGCCATCTGGTCGAGCAGCCTGAGCACGTAGGCCTTGCCGAAGAAATGCCGTCCCTCATCCAGCATCACTCCGCGCCAAGCGAAACGCGGCGCGTCTTCGATCTCCACGCCCGGAATCTGCCACACCTGATTCGTCGCGCGCTCGCCCCCGAACGCCGCATTCGGCAGAAGCTGCCGCAGGGTCTGCGCGCCATAGAAATAGCCCGCCGGATCGGCCGCAGAGATCACGGCACCGTGATGATCGGCACGCAGCGTGTAGCCCTCTGCTTTGACCGAGGCACCCGCTCCCGGTGCCACAAAGGTGATATCCGGCACCGCACCGCCAAACCAACCGCCCACCGGTTTCACTGGCAACGCGTATCCCGTTACAGGGCGCAACACACCTGCCAGCGCAACCGCAGCCTCTTGGGTCCCCGACGCCTTCTTATCGAACCGCAGCGAGGTTTTCGGCGTGAGCGTGAACACACCCGGCACCCAATCCATCTGCGCCGGCGTCGGCACGACGACCGGCTTCGACTCCAACCGCGTGGGCGAACTCATCAATCCGGCGCAGCCAGCACAAAGAACAGCCCCTAGCAGGCCTGAAACAACAGGTTGTCTTTTCATAGTCGTAGCCTCACTTCTTCTGACTCACCTCACGCACAATCGCTTCCATAGCCCCGGCCTGCGCCTCCATGCTGCGCACCATCTGGAACTGCGTGCGGCAGCGGTCCAAATTCTGACCCGGTCGATGCGTCTTGAAATAGACATCTCCTGCCAAATAGTCGGTCAGGAAGCGGATGCCGATAGTCAGCGTGATCAACCGCCCGGAGAAAGCCAGTTCCTCGACCTCGGCAGGCAACAGGAAGGCCGCCTCGGAAAGGTAGCCGCGTGCGAGCGCCTCAAACATGCCGATCCGGCTCCCGACCCTGGACAGGTCCCGCTCGTCTTCCTTGGCAGACGCCGTGGCAGAGCGCACCATGTCGCCAAAGTCGTAGAGCGCCAAACCCGGCATCACGGTGTCCAGGTCGATCACGCAAACGCCCCCGCCCGTGGTGTCGTCCAACATCACGTTGTTGATCTTTGTGTCGTTGTGAGTGATGCGCTCAGGAATCTCACCGCGCGCATGGCGAGCCAATAGCCGTCCACACTGTTCACGCCGCTCTTCGACAAAAGCGATCTCGGCCGCCACTTCCGCCTTGCGCCCGCACACGTCCGCAGCGATGGCCGCATCTAAAGCTTTCAGTCGCCAGAGCGTATTGTGGAAGGCTGGGATGGTCTCATGCAGCCGCGGCGCAGGCAGGTCGGCTAGCTGGTTTTGGAAACGAGAGAAAGCGCTCGCCGCTTCGTAGGCTTGCCGCTCGCTTTCGATCATGTCGTAGGTGCGCGCCAGTTCGATGAACAGGTACATGCGCCACCAGTTGCCGTCCCCGTCGCGCACATAAGGCAGCCCGCTGCGGGAAGGAATCACGGTGAGCGCCTTGCGAGACGCGTCGGGGTCCCCCGCCGCAGTCAATTTGCCGCGCAGATGCTCAGTCACGCGCAGGATGTTCTCCATCACGCGGTCCGGCTGCTTGAAGATCTCGTGGTTGATGCGCTGCAACAGGTAGTGCACCGGGGTGCCTGAGAGGCGCGCAGAAACCTGATAGGTGTCGTTGATGTGGCCCGAGCCGTACGGAACGGCGTCCACACAATCGCCCCACGCCTGAAATGCGGACACGACCTGACAGAGATGATCGACGCTGTGTTTTGCCCGTTCCATATTTCCGAGTTTCCAGTTCCGAATTTGCCGTTCGCTTCGTTCTCCGCCACACGCTCCGGTGTGGCCCTTAGCCCTGGCTGGCTACTCTAGTTTCCTATCCGCTTGACCACATCCGCTTTCATCGCGTCGATCAGCGATGCGGCATACGCCGCGATCGAAAGCGTGTCATCCCTCACCAACGGCCCAAGGTCCATCGCAAAGGTCAGCAGCGTCGCCGCGTCTACGGCGTGCGATTCGAAGAAAGTCGCGTGCGCCTTACGCCGCCCCATGACCGCGTCATCATACCGTTTCCCGCCCGATATCTGCGAGTCGAAAACCCCGGAGAGCGAGGACGAAATATTGGCGCGTTCGCTCACATCCAGCACCACCTTGCGGTCGTCCGGCAGCCAGTCCAGATCACGCCAGATCTCACAGCCGTACACGTGTTGCGGCCGTTCGCCTGGCGGCAAAAGGCGGATCGCGGCGATCACCGCACGCACGACGCCCACATGCGTGTCGTGCTTATCCGACGGCGCATGCGTGTAGACGCTCTGCGGCCGCGTCGCCGTTAGAATCTCGTAGAGGTCGCTCACCACCGCCGCAGGGTCCTGCGCCTTCACCTCTTGGCTCGTGAAGTTGAGCTGCAGCATCGCTCCGTACCGTCCGACCATCGCAGCCGTGCGCTGCTCCTGTAGCCGCACCGCACGCATCTGTTCGTCTGTGTATGCCGCATAAACGCCTGCCCGTGAGCTGCCCGCTCCGTCGGTGCAGGTCACGCCGCAAAACGACTTATCGGACTGCCCAAAGCAAGCCAGAATGCCGTGCACGGCCATGAACTCCAGATCGTCCTGATGCGCGCCCACGCCCAAGTGCGTTGTGCGGGCCAGCGCCGCCTCGGCGTCGCCTCCAGCGGGAACAAAGACATCCGCCGTCGTTTTCGTCAGTTTCATCTGTTTCTCCTATGGGCAGGCATGGAGGCCCGACCCTGCGTTAAATCAACGGCAGCGAGGCAGCCGCGACGGACTGTCCGACGCGACGCGCCTTCTCGTCCGGCATGAAAACCTCCACCTGCTCCGCCACATCGGGGAACTGGTCTGCCAGAATAAGCCGTGCAGTCTCGAGGATCATCACGCCGCCCGGGCCGGAGGTCACGCGGCCAAGGATCATCATGCTGTCGAAGCCGTAGAATTCGCGGTACCACGGCACCGTGTAACCGAGGTAGAGCCCGATCTTCTGAAAAATGGTCAGAGCGGTCACGTCGCCGTCCAGCATTCGCTCTTGCACCCGTTTCAGACGCTCCGGCAGCGGCATCTTGGCCGGAAAACGCATGCCCTTCTTCATCGCCAAATAGTTCACAGCCTGCTGCGAGAAGTACATCGCGCCCACGCCGATGTCACCCGACCACTCGTCCGCTGGAGCGGCTGGATGCAAGTCCACCGGCGCGAAGGCCAGCTCCGAAAGCCGCCCCGTGAGGCACCCTTTGCGGTCAACGAAGCCACCCGCCTCGCTGGATCCCATGGCCACGCCGAGAATGCCCTTCTTGCCGAGCGACATCAATCCCGCCAGTGCGGTCACGTCGCCGTCGTTCGCCACTTCGATGGGCACCTTCCACTCCTTGCCGAGGCGGAGAAAGATATTCTGCGCTTCTGAATAGCGCTCTTGTGGAACCGCCCGGAAGAGCGATGCCACCTGGATGCGGTTATCGACCACCACGCCCGCCGTGCTGCCTCCGATCGCATCCACGTGCGGCAGGCAGGCCGCCGCCTTTTTCAGCCCTTCATTGAGTTTGCTGTAGTGGTACTCCGGATCCTGCTGGTTGCGAGGATCCCACGGGAACTCCTCGCTGAAGACCACCTTGCCGCGCTTGACCGCACTGATCTTGAAATCGCTGGCCCCAAGGTCAAAACCCAAACGGCAGCCGCTCGTTCTATTGTCCATCAACAGTTCGCGCTCGTACGGTTGCGGCATTTCGGCTAACGAACGCAACTCGACCACCATCGGCTTGCCGTATACGTTCTCCATGAATTGCGCATCGAACGCCCGAGCCCCAGCCTTCGAGTACTGCTGCTTGATTGCCAGACAAAGCTTGCGCGGCCCAGACAGCATCAGCCGCCAACCGCCATTCGCCCACAGCAGGAACTTCACGACGCGCTCCGCGAGCTGAGCCACCTCTGGCAGCTCCTCCGACCGCGTGGGCAGAGGCAGATCGTAACGAGCCACATACCCGTTTTCGCGCTCCCACGCGATCGACAGAACTTTGCCGCCTGACCGCGAGGCACACTTCAGTTGCTGCAACAGCGTGATCGGCGGCCTGAAGTCGCGTTTCAATGTCACTTTCCCTTGAATGCACGTGTCCAACATATCCGCCTCCTGTTTCACGCTTCTCTTTTACGAACTCCATCTCTGGTTCGATATCGTACTGATTTGCGTGATCTTCTTGCGTTCATAATACTACTTTCGTAAGATTACGTACATGGTCCATCCGATCTCCAATCTGCGTTTCGACTACATGAACACCTCCGAGCGGCGCGTTCTGAACCTTGAAGAGGTCGGGCTCCCGTCCGTGCCCATGCTGGGTTACTGCAACTACCGCAACCCACGTCCGGATGTTCCGGCGCACTGGCACCCCGGCTGCGTCGAGATCCACTACTGCGTGCGCAACGCCCTCGCGTTTGGCTTCAACAACCGCGTCTACCGCCTTGCACCCGGCGAAGTTTTCGTCAATCTTCCGGGCGAAAAACACACCGTAAGCGAACACCCCAAAGGGTTGATTCTGTACTGGATCATTGTGCGTTTGGACGCGGACAAGCCAACTTTCCTACAGCAGCCGCCAGCAGAAGCAGCCGCCCTGCGGCAGGCGCTGCTGCACATCCCGCACCGACACTTCCGCGGCACGGAGACCATCAAGCGCCTGTTCCAGTCGCTCCACATGCTGGTCGATGAACCCGCAACGCCACTGCGCACCCTCCGCCTGCGCACCGCCACGCTGGAACTGCTGATGGAGGTGGTGTCGGCCGCGAGCGGACACACCGTGCCTCCCGACGAGTCGCGCCTGGAGACCCTTTTGCGCGAGATGCAGAATCACCCAGAGAACCCCTATCCGTTAGAGGCCCTTGCCCGCAAAGCCGGAATGGCACCCAGCTATTTCATCTCACGCTTCCGGAATCTGACCGGCCTGCCGCCGCGCCAGTTCTTGCTCGACTGCCGGATGAAAGCCGCGCGCCAACTCCTACAGGAAACCGATGTCCCCGTCACAGAGATCGCCCTGCAGCTCGGCTTCTGCTCTTCGCAGCACTTCGCCAGCCTCTTCAAGCGCCACACGGGGGTCACACCGCTCGCCTGCCGCGCGGGTGCGCCCGGCCCCCGCCGCGCCAGCGACCGCGACGACGGCCAGAGCTGAGCGCCTATTCTTTCTTCACGCGCTCGAATTGCTCGAAGACCGTATCATCGTCGTCCCACGAGTGCAGCTCGCCATCGGCCTGCCTGAACCAGAGCACCTCCGGATCTTGGCTTGAGCCCTCCAGAACAGTCCAGATTTCTCCGGCCTTGTGAACGCACCCCGTCTCTCGGTCGTCCTCGTCGAGCACGTGCAGTTCCGCTCTCAGCCGGACTTTGTCCCCCGCCTTGAGTCCGCACTCGTATTCGGTGATGTCGAACTTAGAGACGGTAAAGAACTCGTCCTCCTGTTTTCCTTCAAGGCGATATCTCAGCACATAGGGCCGATCGTTTTCCATAACTTCTCCTTACAGCCTCATCATTGAATCACCGGCATGGGCACGGGCTTGCCCTCGCGCTGCATCGCAAGCTGCTCGGCGGGCTCGTACACGCCGTAGAAAACGGCGTTCATGTCGATCCACGTGGCGATGCGGCGCAGTTCCTCAGCCGTTATCTTCGTTTCTTTCTGGCCCGCTTTGAGCGACTGAAGCAACCCGCTCCCGCGAGCGCCGTCCGCGCCACCCTCGGGTGTAACTTGAATCTGGTTGCGCATCGGGAAGCAGGTGACCAGCGGCCGTCCCGTTTTCTTCGACAGCCTTCGCGCAGTCTTGCCGTCAGGCCCTTTCTCATAGCACAGGCTTTCATATGACGCGGTATAGCCATTCGGCCCGGTGACAGTGCGAGAGAGGTTGATTCCGCCCTTCGCCTCTTTGTCGTTGTGGCAACTGACGCACTTGGCGTCGAAAATCGGCTGCACGTTTTCGACAAAGCCGTACGGCCGCCCAGACTCCGGCGTGGGCGTCAGCTCAGCGGCTGGGCGCTTCATTGCGGCCACCGTCTTCAGTGCCGCAGCCGAAACCGCCATCTTATTTTCGTGGCAGCCGACGCACGACACGCGCTCGCCCGGCATGAGCGAGGTGCTGGAGCGCATGGTCTGATACGCGAAGCCCTCCTCGTCGAGGACCTGAAAGAGCACCGGCTTGCCCGCTGGCACAAGGACGCGCGCCGAGCCGTCCGCCTCGACCGGCGTTACGCCTAAGATCGCCCGCGTGTTCTCCTCGCCGGCCACACCGATGCGCGGCACGTTCGAGTCGCGCGTCGTCTTCGGGAACACTTGCACGACGCGGATCTGCTTGAGCGTGCCGCGCACCGCCTTGGGCAGACCCTCGTATACGTCTGAGAGAAACACCTCGCCCAGGCCGCGTTTCGCCAAAACCATGTTGAGCACCGAGGGCAGCTCCGGCGGGGTCGGGCGCGGCGCAAGCGGGGTCGGGCAGGTCGCGCCGATCGTTCCGTCGCGGTACAGCACTTCGCGGTTGCCTTGGCTGTCCATCACGTAAAGCCCGAGTGCGTAGTCGGGATTGTGCCTGACGCTGCCTGCGGGCTGTTCGTACATGAGCGCGTCGCGGCTATAGGCTACGAGGAACAACTTGTCCGAGAGCGGCCACGGCGCGTTATACCACTCTTTGTTCGGGCCGCTCTCAGCCTCCGGGTAATGTCCTGGAGTCAGATGCGTCACCGCCTCCTGACTGTTGTTGTGAACCGTGGGATCGATCAGCACCACCGGCCCGCCGGTGACCGCGTGATGAGCCGACGCGACGCACACGATTTTGCTGCTTCCCGGCACAGCCTTCGCTTGGAACGTGCAGTGCGGTTTGGGCGTTTCGTTGCCCCACACCGCCATGGGGTTGGAACCGTCGGGACGCATCGACCAAAGGTTCTGATGCGTAACCGCGTCGCGGTCAATATAGTCCCACCGCGCGAAAAGCAGGTGGCCGCTGTTCGACACGGACGGGAACCACTCGTTGACGTCGTTCCACGAGAGCTGCTGGATCTTCGAACCGTCCGGGTTCATGCGGTGCATCGTGTAGGAGTGCCAGCGGTCGCTGTAGCCCCACCAGAAGCAGCGCGAGGAGGCCTGGCGGCGCGTGGAGACAAAGGCGATGCCGCCGTCCGGCAACCACTCGGGCATCAGGTCGTCGTAGATGTCATTCGTGATCTGACGCAGCCCAGCCCCATCGCACCCTGTTTCATAGATGTGATAGTAATGGTGGTTTGTGTCAGTCTCGTTGCGCGGCAAGGAACGTGGATCGAGCGCGCCATCGGTTGCCACGAAGGAGAACAGGATTCTTTTGGCATCGTACGACAGCCTTGGCTCCAAGATGTTCCCCTGCGGCAGATGGCCTTTCGTGAGATCGCGACACGTCAGCGAAACGCCCGGCGACTCCAACACGTACAGGCTGCCGCCGGGCCGCTGCCGCCACCCGAAGTACTGCGCAACCTCGTGGTTCCACGAAGGATTGCGGCGCGTGCAGAAGAGCACCTTTCCGAAGCGCAGCTTGGGATCGGACAGCAGCGCACTCCGCTTCTGAAGCCGCGTGTGCAGATAGCTCGCCCAGTCCGTTTTGCCGCCGAAAAGCCCATCGTCCTGCACCCACTCCGACACGGCCAACAGAAACAGGTCCAGTTCCGACGCACGCGACACACCTGACACCGCCTTCTCATAGGCCGCACGCACGTTCGCGTCCAGTTTCACCAACCCCTTGCGTCCTTGCGCCCTTGCGCTAGAAGAACCCGCAAGCAGCTTCAATCCCTCAATCCATGTGCCGTCGTAACGCATCACGGTCGGAGGGCCACCACCCTTCACCTTTAACCCTTTTGCGTCATTCACAAGTGTCCAAGCGCCGTCCGTGTCGAGCGCAATCACATAGCCGCCGTAGCCGTCCTGCGCGTTGCCGTCCGACACGATCACGAACGGGAACGCAGCGCCTGTGTCGATCACGCCTCTGAAAAGCCGGAAGTCTTTGCCGACCCCGTACACCTCGGGGGCCGGGGTCGGCGCGGCAGCGCCGCCCGAGAGCTCATAGCACCACCCGTTGGCACCCTGCTTGTCAGAAAACCCCTCAGAGGCCCGGTAGGTCGCGCCGCCGGCATACGCTATGACAGGGTCCCAGCCCGTGGTGTCGCAGGCGTACCCGCCGCGGCGATTGACCCTGAACCGCAGCGCATCACCCTTTCTGAGCTCGAGCGTAAGCGCCGCCTCTTTGCCAACCGCGTCCTTGCCTTCCAGCTCCGCCGACCATACTTCGTTCGTGTTGTGCCGGATCGACACTCGCACTCCGTCTCCGTCGAGGTGCAGCTTCTTGACGAGGCCGGAGACCGCCACACGTCCGTCCGCAGGCGCGACGAACACGCGTGCCACGTCCAGTGCGTTGCCGGGATGCATCCAGTCCTTACCGACGCGCGCCCACCCCTCGCCGCCGGCCCAATACGTCGAGCCATACCACTCCGCACCGGTCGCGGGCGGCGTTGCCATTCGCGTGAACTCGCCCGACGCCGCCGTCACACCGTAGGCAAGCGTTATGGCGTTGCCTTCGGCGCGCACCTCTGCCCGCGCCAGCGCCGATTCCTGCGGCAACAGCGCCCATGTCCCGGGCACCTGCAGCGTTCCGGCCAAACACGCCAACGGCATAAGCAAAATAATCAGCACTCTCATGGTTGCCTCATTACATCCTTCGCCTCGCTCACTCTTCAATCACCACGCGAAACCCGACATCGTACACAGCCTGCCACGAGGCGTACGCCCGGCGGGTCGCCGCGCCCGCGTCGCGCGGACGGTCGCGGAACGAACCGCCCCGAGCCACTTTCTGCCGACTGATGTCGCCGTTGTTGCGTCCGTCATCCTCGACGTACGGATAGGGCCTGTAGCTGCTGCGCGTCCACTCGCTCGCGTTGCCGACCATGTCGAACAGGCCCCACACGTTCGGCCCCACCTGCGCGACATAGTCCATGCTGTACCAGCTGTCTTTGAACCGCTCCTCGTGCAGCGGATACCCGAGCGCGACATCGTAGGGCTGCCGTTTCTGGATGCGGTTGCCGCCTTCCCAGCCGACGGTGTTCGCCCAGCGCACCGCCTGATCCGACAGGTTCGCCCATTTCGAGAAGTCGTCGTCCAAGCCACCCCAGGTGAAACGCGTTGCGGTGCCCCCGCGGGCAGCCCACTCCCACTGCGCCTCGGTCGGCAGCGACGCCTTCACGCCCGCTGTCTGAGCGAGCCATTCGCAGAATGCGGCTGCCCGCTGCCAACTCATGCGGATCGCAGGCTGGTCGCGGTGATTCGATATGTCGCCCGGCACCGTATGATCCATTCCGTGCAAGTCCTGAAAGCGCGAGTCGTGCTCGGGATCAAACGCGTGATACTGACTGTTCTTGACTTCGGTCGCTGATATCCAGAATGGCTTGGTGATCTGCACCACAGCCCGTGGCCGTTCGTCCGCATAGCCGGCGGACGAGCCCATCACAAACGACCCGGCGGGAATGCGCATGAACGTCATCTTTTCGCCGTTCGGCAGGCTCACCGTGCGACAGGTCTCGCCCAGTGCGGCCTGCGCCGCCTTGGCCTGTGCCGCGCTCAGCGGGAAACCTCCGACTTCGAGCGTATCCACAGTTCGCATGGGCTCGGACTGCGGCGCAACCGGCACCGGCGCGCCACGTGCTTTGACCACCGCGGCCCACGCATCGTACTCGCGCTCGGGATCGGCGTCACACTGGGCGAAGCGCTGCCGCAGCTCCAGACGGCGTTGCACCTGGGCGTTGCCGCGGCACGGCGGCGGATCCCACTTGCCGCGCCAAGGTGCGTTCAGGTCGATCCACGTGTACAGCGTCTCCCACGCGCCGCGGTCAAGCTGCACGCCATGATGCCCTTTCTTGAGCATCTGCACAAGCACGCTGGTCGAGGCGTGCCACTCCAGAGGATTGAGCATAGCCAGCTCGCTCTCGGGCCCCGGACGGCGCACATAGGGATGGATCATGTGGTAACACGACGTGGCGTCGCGCATCACCAGCCTGAGCCGCTGCCCCGGCAAGCCGCCCTGATCGCTGGCGCGCAGCGGCGCTTGGGCCTCATCGCCATGGCAGCCCAGACAATGCTTCTGAGCAACCGGCCACACTTCGTATTCGAAGCCGAACGGCCGCACAGGGCCTTGGAACGGCCGGATCTTCTGCATAGGCCGGGTGTCAGCAACCGAACGGCCAGCGGTCACCGACGAGCGGTTGTCCTCGTGGCAACCCATGCACGACACGCGTTCGCCAGGCATGCCGACCAGCCACGACCGCATCAGTTGCAGCGCCGCGCCCTCCGCATCCAACGGCTGCAGAGAAACCGGCGTGTTCGCAGGAATTTCGAAGCAGGCTGAGCCGTCCGGCTCAATGTCCACCGTCCCGAGAATACGCTTGATGTCCCAGCCCGCCTCGACCCGCCCTAGCCCCACCGATGCCGGGCCGCCCGTTTTCTCGTAATTGAAGTGATAGGCGAAAACGCGCAGCCGCTTGACTGTGCCGCGTGGCACCCCGCGCAAGCCGGGCCCGTTATAGATGTCGGCGATATGCACGCTGGCGGTCTTGGCATCGGGCGTGTACCTGTCTGGAATCACAGGAGGCCGCTTGCGCGGCACCAGCGGAATCGGCTCCAGCAATGCCGCGCCCTCGATCTCGGCAACGCGCGTGATGTTGTCGAACACATCCACCAGATAGATGCCCCACAAGGCGTTCCGGTCGGTCTTGACCGAGACCAGCACATACTTATCGCTCAGCGGGAAGGGATACACGAAATACGGCTTGCCACGCTCGAACTGATTGCGCACCTGTCCGTCGGCCACATCGCCCTGCACAGGCTGACCGTATCCAGGAAACTCATGCACCATGCCGGTCCGCTCTTTCGGCAGAGTCTGGGTCAGGATGCGAAACGGCGTGGTGCCTTCGGGCCCCCAGCTTTTGTCCGGCGGGTCATACACGAACGGGTAGGCGTGCGACAGCGTGGGGTCGATCAGCACCAGGCGGCCCATCTCGGGCACGTCATGATGCCCGCCCACGATGCCGACGATCTGGTGCGCGTCATTCGGAATGGGCCGACACTGATCCAGCACCGTCGGAAAATAGGAGCCTGAACCGTAGAGCGCCAATTGCGCCGTGCCGTCGGGATTCATGGTCATCAGGATACGCGACCAATAGTGCTGTAGGTCAGAATACTCCCAGCGGGTGTAAAGCACGCGTCCGTCGTTCATGATCGTCGGCGTGTAATCGCTGTCTTGCTCAAAGGTGAGCTGGCGGATCGCGCCGGTTGCGCGGTCGAGCTGATACAGCATCGCCACAGGCAGGGAACCGCTCACGCAGGGCAAGCCCTGATACGCAGCCGTGCCCAGCATGACGATCCTTCCGTCCGGCGTATAACAACCGTCGAACCAGTCGACGTCCGAGCAGGCCTGCGGCGAGACCTCTGCAAGCCCGCTTCCGTCGGAGGCGATCTCAAACAGGGCCAAGCGATTACTTGCGTTGATGCCGGTAAAGAGCAGCCGCTGCGCGTCGAAAGCGAGCTCCAGATCGCGAACGAGAGTCGCCTTGCCAGGCTGGTAAAGAGACTCGATTTTGGGCGAACCGCGCAAATTGGAAATCGCGACGATGTCGTTGGTCCAACCGTTGCGGCGCATGTCGGCGTGATTGAACGGATTGAGATTGAGGAAGCCGATCTCGCGGTCCAGCGCTCGCCGCGCGGTCTGAGGAGCGAGCGTGCGGCGCAAAGCAAGCACGCGGTCGAAGTCAAGCAGCGGGTTGGCCAGCAAAGCGGCGCGCGCGGCTTCTATCAGCCGCTCAGCCTCGCGCTGCTTGGCGGTGTCCTTCCCGTCGAGGGCGGCTTTTGCCTCCCCGCGCCGGGAAGCAAGCGCTTCGAGGGACGCGCGGTGCAGAACGGCGTCGTAACGTCCCCCCCCGCCCTTGGCAAGATCATCGACCGCCCGACGCGCCGCCTCGGGATTGAACCGCGCGAGATCCTCTTTCAGTTGCCCCGCGCGTTCCGGTGTCAGCGCTTGCGAGAGGCAAACCCGGTTCAGGATCAGCGCAGCAAGCATGATGATCAATGTCCGTTTGTCGATCCGCATGGGCGAGTCCCCCGTTAGCACCCGTGTTCATATTTATGTACCGATAGTACACTAATGAACCGTACTGCACAAGCGCGATTTCTTAGCGCAGTTCCCGCGCGGCTTCTTCGACCGCGCCACGCGTGCGCCGAATCAGTTCGGTTAGCGCTGCGGCATCGCTCTTTTCGGCCGCCTTGAAGTCGAACTGCGCCAGCGCATCCTTCAGCGGCTGGCTCTCCGCGCCATTCGCACGCAGCACCCGGATCTTTTCCGCCTCCTCGATGCCGTCGCGCAGCATCTCCCATCGAACCGAGGAGCGAGGGCCGGGATAAAGGAAGAAGGTGTCGCCCGCAGGCCATGGCCCGAAACTCGAATCGTAGAGCGGGTCGCGCGGCCAGTTCACAAAGGCCCAGCGCAGAAAACCGTCCAAGCCTTTCGCCGCCGCATAGGTGCCGAGCCACACCTGCTCGTCCGTCGGGCTGAAGGCGAAGGTGTTCGGGCGGCGCGGACCGCAGCAGACGTAAAAGGTCGTCACCTTGTTCTGCTCTCTGCGCGCCTTGACCTCCGCTACAAACGGATCGTCGATATGTGCGATGAACTGGCAGTAGTTCGCGATCTCTATGCCCTTGAAATGGCTCGGCGGATGGTTGCCGGGCATCGCGATCTTCAGGCGCGGCGCGAACTTCTTGACGCAGTCGGCCGTGGCCTTCGTGTCTTCTGGCCCGCGCTCGTCCATCGCTATGTAGGTGTCGTCTGCCCACCCCTTCTTTTCGAGGTGGAGCTGGAAGTCCTGCAGGAACGGACCCCAGTAAGCCTCGTGTTCAGGCGAGCCGGGTTTGACTGTGATCGCGACTTGATCGCCGGTTGCGCCGTCGGTGTAGAACACGCGGTTGCCCCACGGCACCATGGTATAGCAGTGAATCTGCGGACCGATTCCGCACTTCTTCCCGAAGGCTACATAGCCATCGAAAACGGAATAATCAAACGCCCACGTACCGTCGGCTTTCTTGACGTGTGGAATCATCGTGTGGTAGGCGTCGAAGTTCTGGTGGTTCCACGGCAGCTCGGTGATCGTCGTAGTCAGCGCCTTCTGTCCCGCGTTCGCCAGCTCGCGGTAGATCGGCTCTAGAAAGCCGTAGTGCTCTTTCGAAAACGGCCTGACTCCGTGATAACGCGCCACGGCCCACGGGTGCTGCCACAGGTCGAGGAAGAACGGCCACTTCGCCGGATCGGGCAGTTTCGCAGCAAGCACCTCCAGCTCCAGCGGGAATGCCACGGCCTTGCCGCCCGCTCCCGTCACGGTCAGAGTGCCGCGATAGAGTCCCGCCTTGGCCGAAGCGGGCACGGTGACCGTCAGCCACACAGGGCGGAAACCGTTCGGCGGTAGATCGACCCGTTCCGCCGTGTCAAGGATATCGCCCACCATCTGCTTGTCTGCGATCACATACCGCACAAAGCGCGTCTGCACCGCCGCGGCCGGAAGCGCCGCGCCCTTGTCCGTTCGCAGCTCCGTGCATGACATGCGAAGCTGCGGCAATGAATCGGACGACCAGACCACGAACTGGCCGTGGACGCGCTCATTGCGCCAAGCGGCGGCGCGCCACGTCTTTTGCCGCTCGTCGCCTTGCGCGTTCGCGGCGTCGATGCGGTCGGTCAGCGCGACGCGGCCGCGCAGGCCCTGCGTGATCGGCCAAGAGGAGACCTGGAATTCGACGATGTGACCGCCCGCTCCGCGCACGCTGCTGTCGGTGATCGTGACGCGGACGAAGCGCGCTTCGACCGGTTGTTCGAATGGAATGGAGAATCCCTCTGCGGTCGCGGGCTTGTCGTTCTGTGTCCAGTCCACAGCGCGTGTCCAGACTGCGCCGTCGGGCGACGTCTCAACGAAAAACTTATAGATGCGCGGCTCGCCGAAATAGAGCCAGATGCGGCAGGCGGCGAGCGTCTGTTTCTCGCGCAACTCGGCGGTCAGCACAGCAGGAAGTTTCTCGCAGGCCCAGTGGTTGTTGACTTCGACTTTGCCGTCGTTGACGAACTGCGGGCCGCGGTCGCTCCACTGCCCTGAGACCGTCAGCTTCGCGTCCTTTAGCGGATTGGCCAATGCCGGTGTCACGGGTTCATAGGCGTCATAACGCCAATCGAGCGGCGGCTGTTCCGCTGCGCCCCATCCGTTGAGGCAAGCCAAAACCATGATCCCTGCGAGCGACAAAATCCGCTTCATAGCTGCGTCCTTTTCTTTTATCGTTAAACTAGTAAAAGCGCAGCAGCTGTCAAACTGCGTGCGTTTCCTGACTAGAGGGCTCGCTCGAGCGTCACAAACACCACCGCGTGTGGCGGAAGCGTGAACGTCACACCAAGGCCTTCGCGGACGACGGGAAAGTCTCGGACCGCGTCTTCTTTCCGGCCAAGCAGCGGGCTGCCATCCGGATTGTCATTCGCCATCAAAACACCTGTCGCACGTCCTGCATGGAAGTTCTGCAGACTCACACGGCACGGCACGGCGTTCGCCCATGAGCCGTTAGCGATGACTAGATACATTTCGCGGCCGTCTTGGCTCAACGTCGTAAGTACGGGTGTCAGAGGACCGCTGAACAGCGCGCGATCCGTCTCCTGCTTCGGCTGGTAATAGGGGGCGACACCCTCCATCGCTAATGCCCACTCGCCCATGTGGCGGTTGAAGTAATAGTAGAGCCAGTATAGCATGAACCGCTTCTCCGGCGCTTCCTGCGCCAGAACGCCGAATCCGGGGGCATCGAGGTGATTCAGTAGCTGCCACCCGCTTGCGCCGCGAAGGATGTCCTCGCGGACGTAGTAGATGAGTCGTACCGCACGGTGTAGCGTGCCGACAATGTTTGCGTTGCGGCCCTCGTAGTCGGCGTCCTTGCCGCCGGGCGCATCGCAGATCATGCCCCATTCGGTGTCATACTGATAGACGTCGCGTCCGGGGTTATACGCGCGGAGCAACGCTTGCGTGCGCAGCGCCCGGTCGAGCATCCGGTAGTTCTCTGTCAGTGCGATTTCTTCGAATGGCAGCTTCCTCACGTCCGCGCCGCAATAGTAGTGCGGTGCCACAAAGTCGTAGTCGCCAGCGAGTTGCTTCAGCAGATAGTTTCCCCACTTGACGTCATCCCGATGAATATCCACGCCCAGTTGCGCCTTCGGATCCACGGCGCGAAGGGCGCGGCTGACCGACTTGAAATGTGCGACGAACGCATCCGCTGTCGGAAAGGCCTGGCCCTTTCCCCACATGGATGCGTAAGGCTCATTGGCGATCTCCCAGCGATGAAAGTTGTACCCCCGCTGCAGCGAATGGGCAACGCCGCGCGCCCACGTTTCCGGCGGCAGCTTCGTCTCCGCGCCCTGGCGTTCGAACTCCAATACGCACCGCTCCTCGGCCACGCCGATGCGCCGTAACAGGTCGGCGACCTTGTCGATCGCAGCCTCGACGCCGAACGGCTCGTCGCCCACAGCGTAGAACCGCGTCATGGGCAAACGCATGTCGCGGATGGCCATCTCCAACTCCGGCGCCAGCGTGCAGTCGCCTTTCTTGTTGTAGGGCTGGCCGGTCCAGCCGCAAACTCGGTGAAAGGACACGCCGCCCACATCCTGTGTCGCGCGGCGCAGACGGTTTGTTGCGTCCACCGTAAACTCAAGCCGGTCACCCGGTCGCAACCGGTGTTGCAGCGCGTCATGAGAAATCGCTTCGTCGTTAATCAAAGCCGCAGGGTGAGGGTCGGCTCGCTCGGTGACGCACACGTCGTCGACCCACAGCGTCTGCGATTCCTTCGCTTCAGCTGCCGCCTTGAAAGTCAACAGCAGGAACCGGCTTTGATCGGCGAACAGGTCGAGCCCCTCTCGAACCGTGAACGTGAACTCCTTCCACTCGCGATCGACTTCGAACGTATATGCCCCTGGCGATGGAGCGCCAACATACGCCTGAAGACTCCGGTAGGCTGTCCAGAGAAACTCCGCTTGGCCGGACTTCTCCGCCCGCGCCCAAAACGACACCGTGTAAATCATCGCCGGTTTCGGGCGGATCGCTCGGGCGGGCGATGACACAACATACCCGCCGGTCTTCGCAGGATGATGAATGCGGAAGCACGCCTGACCGCTGTGCGGAGCCGTCGTGTCGCGCGTGTAGTTTGCGGGCGACTTGTACTGCTCCGAGCCCCACATGGCCCATCCGGGCGGCGGACTTGCCGTCGGATCCGCCTCGAAATCGTCGCGGAAAACGACGTTCGCGTCGTTGCAGATCGCCGAGCCAGTCATCCACGTGACGAGTGCCAGCGAAAGGCTGAGAGGCTTGCTCCGGCTAAACACATTTGCCATACACGCACATCCTTCTAAGTCTGGTTTTACCGCCAAGACCCGGAGGACACGAAGCTCGCCAAGACCAGAAGGGGTGAACGTGGTGTGCTTGGTGCCGGGGTGGTTACGCCTTACCCGTGTTGTTTCCGGCGGCGACGGCAGGGCTTCGTCCGCCAGGTTCTTTTATGAGGCGCTGAAGGGCCACGCAATTCTTTTCCAGCTTCTTGCTGCGCCAAAGGAAAGGGTAGCCCTTGCACTGCGCGGGCTTGACGGGCTGGATTCGGCAGGTGTTGTCGTCCTGCAGAAAAATGCAGCAGCCGTCTTCTTGCTCGATCAGCGACAGGTCATGCCTGTTGAACGTCAATGAAGTGTACCGTCCCGTGAAGGCATAGACGTCCATACCCAAGAACGCCGCGATGGCTTCGGGCTCGCCAGCCGTAAGCGCCACATAGCCAGGCACCCTGCAGCAGGCGCCGCACCGTGCGCACCGGAAGGTTGCAGGATCGATCATTATGTCCCCGCGATCGCGGCCTTGACGATAGCCGCGACCACCGCCGCGTCGGCGGGCACAATGTCCAAGCGGGTCGGCAAGCCAGACAGCGCGTCGAGGATCGGGTGATGCGCCAGATCCTGTCCTGTCGCACGCACGATGGCGTCGCCGAACTTGGCGGGGTGCGCGGTGGCGAGGCAGATCATCGGCGCGGACGCATCGAGGAACAGCGAGCCCACCGACACGCCGACGGCGGTGTGCGGATCGAGCAGGTAATGGTGCCGATCCCAATACTCGCGGACCGTGGCGAGCGTCATGGCCGTATCCCCGCGCCCCGCCGCAAAGCAGCCGTGTGCCGCACCGGGCGTCGTGAGCGAACCCGTGGCTTTGAACCCGGCCATCCAGCGCTTCAGCGTGACCGCGTCCTCGCCCGCGAGGTAGTAGAGGTAGCGCTCGAAGTTGCTCGCCACCTGAATATCCATCGAGGGGCTCAGCGTTGGCTCGACCTCGCTGAGGCTGTAAACACCGGTGTTGAAATAGCGAGAGAGAATGTCGTTTTCGTTTGTGGCCAGCACCAACTTGTCCACGGGAAGCCCCATCCGGCAAGCCACGTAGCCCGCGAAGATGTCGCCGAAGTTGCCGGTGGGCACGGCGAAGCGCACCTTTGAAGCGCCTGTCGCCGCCTGCACGCGGAAGGCCGCGTAGAAGTAGTAGACGATCTGCGCCAGCACGCGCGCCCAGTTGATGGAGTTCACCGCGCCCAGCTTGCAAGCGTCGCGGAAAGCAAGGTCGCCGAAGAGCTCCTTGACGATGTCCTGACAGTCGTCGAAGGTGCCGTCGACGGCGAGGTTGCGGACGTTCGCGTCCAGCACGGAGGTCATCTGGCGCTCCTGAACAGGGCTCACGCGACCGTGCGGATGCATGACGAAAATGCGGATGCGCTCGCGGCCCCGAACGCCGTAGATTGCCGCGCTGCCGGTGTCGCCGCTGGTGGCCGCGACGATGTTCATCTCGCCGCCGGTGTCGCCCAGCACATATTCGAAGAGGTTGCCGAGGAACTGCAGGGCCACGTCTTTGAAAGCCAGCGTGGGCCCGTGAAACAGCTCCAGAACATGAACGGGGCCCACCGGCACGACGGGTGTGACCTCCGCGTGTCGAAAGGTGCTGTAACTCCTCGCCACGATGTCGCGCAGCGCGGCTTCAGGAATGTCGTCCGCGAACAGACGGATGATTTCGAAGGCGAGATCCTGATACGGGAGCGCGCGCCACGAGTCCAAACGGGCGCTCACCTCCGGAATGGACTCCGGCAGAAAGAGACCGCCATCACGCGCCAGACCGGCAAGGATGGTATCCTTGAACTTCAGCGGTTCTCCGCCGCCCCGGGTGCTGATATACCGCATACTCACTCTTTAAAGAACGTGGGCAACAACTGCTTGATGCTGTCCGCATCGAGCTCGAACTGCTTGGCGGCCAAGGTCGCGAGCTGCTTCGCACGCTCTTGCGCCGAAGGCATGTCCCTGTAGAACAGCGCGAGGCAGAGCGACGCGTTGGTCATGAGCCTCGTCTTGTCGCGCAGCTTCAGACTTTTGGTCGCCTGCTCATCCATGACGAGCCCGTTGATGAGCTCCGCCACGATGTCGAGACGCGAGGCGTACACCTCCACCCACTGGACTTTCTTGCCGGCAACCGACAAGGCCTTCTGATCCGCGCTGTCGACCGACCAGCCCCGCGCTGACTTGAAGCCCGGAACCTTCTCGACAAGATACGTATGGAAGTCCTTCACGCGGTTGACTCTCTCCGTAGCGACATTCAGCGCATCCATGCCTTCCTTTGTCTCCAATCCATCGGAGATGTCCTTCAGCATGCGGAGCGCTTCGCGGAATTGCAACTGCTTGAGCGGCGCAACGGTCTCGCCCTCTGTGGCGGCCACGCGCGCGCACTCGGACGTGATCTTCTCCTTGTGCGCTTCCTGCTCCAAGCGTTTCTTTTCGGCGACCGCTTCCTCTTTCGCCTTCCGCTCTTTCTCCACGTTCTCCTGCTGCTTCGCTTCTCCGAGAGAAACCATGTCGGCTTTCACTTTTGCCAAGGTTTTCTTGAGTTGCGGGACTCTGCGCGGGACATCAGCGATTTCGCGCATATAGGTCAGCCCGTTGACTTTGTCGACCACGGCGTTCGCCGCTTTCACCAGCGCATCCGCCTGATCTGGGCGCATCAGGCTCTCGGCGACCTTCGCCTGAGCCTCCACCTCTGCCAACAGAGCGTCGGCCAGAGCCGAAGCCCCCTTGACTGCGTAGGCGGACATATACATATCGCGCACAACGGCAATCACGGGGTGCTGATCTCCACCCGGCGCAGCAGCAGGAGCAGCTTCGCCAGCGGCAGGAGGCGGCACCGCTTTAGAAGCGGCGGCCACCGCATTCGATCCAGCGGCGGCAGTCCGGTTCGCGACACCGGGCGTCGCGGCTGCGGGCGGTGTCGGCTGAGCATAGACAGGCTCAGGCGGCACCATGTTGGCACGTACGCCTTCGCCCAGAACAGCGACTACCGCGTCCGCGCCAGCCTTGGCGCATTCCATCGCCTCCGGCACAAAGGCGCGGACACGCTCCACCGTGCTCTTGGCGGTGCCGACCGACTTCGCGATCAAAGCCTTGGCCCTCGTTTGGTTCTTTTCGAGCAGGGCCTGCGCGGCGGCAGCTTTTTTCGACGCCGAGAACTTCATGCCCCCCCAAACGCCGACACCTATCAGCAGAGACAGCAGGACAATGCCGCCAGCCACCATCGCGATCGTCTTACGTCCGCGCTTGCTGGCCTCCTCCTCGGTCTCCATGTCGGAAATGTCTTCGACAGGTGTCATGCCTGTAGGAACCTCTGCGATCACGCCCGTCGTCACCGTTACGCCGGTCATGCCCTTGGGGGTCTTGCCTTTGATCATGATCTTCTTGGTGTTGCCGCCAAGCTGCACCGGCCCCGCCTTGGAGAGATAACGCCGCATGTCACCCAACAGCGAACCGTAGGTCGGATAACGCGTCTGCGGCTCGACCTCCAACATGCGGGTGATCAGGCTGTCCACATCGTCGGGCACATTTCCGCGGATGTCCTTCAGGGGTTTCGCCGGACCGTCGAAGCGCGCCTTGACCACCGCCGTCGCATCCGCGCCATCAAACGGCGGCACGCCGGCGATCGCATGATACAGCGTGGCGCCTAAACTGTAGATGTCCGAGCGGAAGTCGCTCTTCTGGCGCCGAACTTTTTCCGGCGCGATATAATAAGGCGTCCCCCAGACGTCGTTTCCGGGCCCGCTGCTCATTGCGGCCAGGCCGAAATCGACCAGCTTGGCGTTCTTGTCCGCATCGAAAAGGATGTTCTCCGGCTTCACATCGCCATGCACCAATCCCGCTTCGGCGGCTTCGCGAAGCCCCTCCGCGACCTGCGCGCCGATGTGGATGACGACGGTCGGGTCCAGCGGCCCCTGAGTCGCCATCATCTTGTCGAGACTGCCGCCCGAAACCAGCTCCATCCCGATGTAGGGCTGGCCGTGCACCTGACCGAAGGAGTAAATCTGAGCGATGTTCGGGTGGTTCAGCTTGGCAGCGGCCTGCGCCTCGCGTTGGAACGTCTCGACGAACTGCGGATCATCGCCCAAGCTCTTCAGCATCACTTTGATGGCCACTTCGCGATTCAGGCCCTCATCTCGGGCACGATAGACCCCCCCCATGCCACCCGCGCCCAACAGCTGCAACAGCATGAACGAACCGAAACGGGCCGGCACTTGGAAATCGAAGTCACAGGTCGGGCACTGCACCGACGTAAAGGCCTGAAGCCCTTTCACATCGAGTATCGCCCCGCATTTCGGACACGCCGCCGAACTCACGGGATCCGTCAAAATATGAGCATCGCTTCCACTCTCCATAAAGCCACCCTTTGCTAGACCTGCGCACAGCCTTTGCTAATTCCGAAATAACCTCTTAATTGTGCCGCATTTCCTGTGCTTTGTCTATGCCCAAAAAGGCCCGGTTCGGGTCTCCGGTCCGATCAGAGGGAGAAAGAGAATCGATCCTCCAAAGTCCGAAGCCACAGGGGCCCATGGCGTTGGCTTGTTGTCCCCCTTGCTGACCGTTATTTTCCTGCTCATCCGATAGAGCGGAAACGTATCGTCGAATGCAACGGGGGGCCGGTGGCGTCCTCAATCCGCCTATTTCTGTGATTGACTTCTGGCGATTCTTCTTCATGATGGTGCCCTTTTTCCGGCGATACTAAAGGGGTTAGACATGCTGATGCAGTTCTTCGAGATGACGGTGCGGTTCGTTGATCAAGCCGGATACATAGGCGTACTGATCATGATGACGCTGGAAAGCACGTTTGTGCCGCTGCCCAGCGAGCTGGTCATGCCGCAAGCGGGCTATCTTGCCGCCTCAGGAAAAATGAACATCTGGATCGCCATCCTGATGGCCACGGCCGGCAGCATTCTGGGCTCGCTGATCAACTACGGGCTGGCGTACTGGCTCGGGCGCCCGTTCTTCATGAAGTACGGCAAGTACGTGTTGTGCCCCCCGCACAAATTCACAAAGATGGAAGCGTTCTTCCTTCGCCACGGCGAGGTCGGCACCTTTACCGGACGGCTGATCCTCGGCGTGCGCCATTTCATCTCTTTTCCGGCGGGTCTGGCACGCATGAACCTCATGCGGTTCTGCCTTTACACGGGCGTGGGGTCGGGCCTCTGGGCTGCCATCCTGGCTTGGATCGGTTATTTCGCGGGCAAGAACCAGGCGCTCCTGCACACCTATTACCGCGAGGCTGCGGCGGCCTTGTTCGTGTTCTGCGCGGTTGTGCTGGCGGTTTACGCGCTTCTTTTCCGTCACCGTCAAGCGCGACTGGCGGCCGCCGAATCGGAGCCTTAAAAGATCGGGCGAACGTTAGACTCGGATCGGAAGAACGACGAAGGGGATGCCGCTCTGATAGAACTTCCGCTGCAGCGCAAACACCGTGCCGTTGTGGAGCCAGCGGGTCCAGAGTGACTCCTTCGGGAACACGAGCTGTCCGCCGAAGATCACCGCGCGCGGGAACTTCTGGGCAAGGTCGGCGATAACCTTGTCAGCCTCCTCGAGGACGTCGACACCCATATAGGCCAAGCCTTCCGCATAACTCCCATGGCGCTGCATGAGCTCCACATAGCGTGCCAGGTCTTTCTTGTTCTGCGCATCAAGATTGCTCACTTCGGCGGCACCTTTAAAATTCCCCGCATCAATGACACCGATTTGGACAAACACGAAGTTCTTGAACTCCTTGCCGAAGAAACGGGTGATGTTGTACAGCGTGTGAAGGCCAAGCCCGTTGAACCCGTTCACCAGAACAACCGCCGTTCGGCCCGTCTTATCAAAAGCGGGCGGTTTTTCAATCACGGCGGCCTCTTTTGAAGCTTCGTGCACGAGGAAGTTCAGGCGGCGAAGAATCTTGGCGACCTCGAGATAATGCCGTTTGATGAACACCGCCAAAACAACGAGCGCGCCCGTAACAAACAAGGTGATCCACCCTCCTTCATTGAACTTAAGGACCACCACCGAAACCAAGATCACCGTTGTCAACAAAAGGCCCGAACCGCTGACGAGGAGGCGGCGCTTCCAATCCTGGCCAGACTCTTTGCGAACGCTCCACCAATGCTTCGACATCCCCAGCTGGGACAAGAAGAACGTGATGAACACGTTGATGCTGTAAAAGATCACAAGAAGCTGAACCTGACCGTGCGCAAGAACGACGGTCACAAGCGCCGCCGCACCCATGATAAGAATGCCGTTCTGGGTGACGAGCCGGTCGCTCAAGTTTGCGAATTTATTGGGGAACCAGCGGTCAAGCGCCATGTTCGCAATGACCCTTGGCCCTCCGAGAAATCCGGTCTGTGCCGCAACGAACAGCAAAAGCGCCTCCGAAAGAAGGGTGGTGATGACAAAAAACGTTCCCCACCGGCCCCAATCGCTTGTCATTGATTCAAAAAGAACGGCGTTGAGCGTCTTGCCCGGCTGCGGGCTCACATGGAAAAGAAGGTAGGCGACCATCAGCCCAAAAACAGTAAAGGCCAATGACCATACCATATAAGTCATGGTCCGCTTGCCGGTCTGGACCTTGGGTTCCCGGAGAATATTGAGCCCGTTGCTGACGGCTTCGATCCCCGTGTACGTGCCCGCCCCCAAACTGTAGGAACGGAAGATCAGCATGACAACCCCCCAAAGGCCGATCTGGGCTGAAGTCGTCTGAGCCTCCGTGCTGACATCGACGATGATCTGCGGCACTTGCCCCGCATGCGTCAAGAAAGCGTAAAGGATCACGAAGAGATGCGTCGCCACAAACACGAGGAAGATGGGGATCAGGGGCTCGACACTTTCGCGGGCGCCCCTCATATTAAGAACGATCAAAACAACGATGACAGCGACCGCAACCTCGACCTTGTAAACGATCCATTCGGGAGGCAAGAAGCTGAAGACCGCCTCCACGCCACTGGCCACAGACAGGGCAATGGTCAGAACATAGTCGATGAGAAGCGCGCAACCAGAGACCATGCCAACGTTCGGGCTAAGAAGCTTGCTGGCAACCAGATAGCCGCCGCCGCCGGTTGGAAAAAGCTCAATGATCTGGGAATAGCTCGCGCTGATAAGGAACACCGTGCCGACGGTCGCCAAAGCCACGAAGATGCTCAAACAGGTGTGTCCCTGCAGAGCCAGGTAAGCCGCCTCTGGACCATAGCACGAGGACGACAGACCGTCCGCACCCAAACCGATCCAAGCCAAAAAAGCGATGAGCGACATTTTGTGAAAAACATCGTGGTCAAAAGGGCTCTTGGCTCTGCCGATGAAAACGCTTCTTATGTGTTTAGCAAGACTCTTCATGAGCCCTCACGGGTTCGTTTAACAACTGACATCGAACTCTCAATAATAGCCTTTTCCGAGTCCATGATCATACCCGGCAGCCAAACCCGAGCGCACCCCTTGGAGCACCAACTGACCTGTGAGTATCGGTGCTTTTCTTTGCCGCTGAGGATAACAAAACCTGTGCGGATGCTCAAGCGCAGGCTGAGCGGTCATTTTTGCGATGGGCTCAGAACGGCCCTCAAACGCCGCGGCGGCCGCAGGAACAGGCATGCGCGCCGTGGCGTGATTCTTTCGCGCCGCCTCTCGGCGCCCACCTCGCCCCTCGCGGCGGCCACTAAACACCGGACAAGCAGGTCGCGCTACCTAGTTGGAATGCGCGAGCCCGGGCCGACGCCCCCGATACCACGCCAGCATGATCGGCGTAGCGATGAAAATCGTTGAATACGTGCCCGCGAGCAGGCCGATGAGCATCGCCAAGGCGAAGTCGTTGATCGCGCCACCGCCGAAGAGGAAGAGCGAAACCGTCGCGATCAGAGTTGAAAGCGAGGTCAGGATCGTACGGCTGAGAGTCTTGTTGATGGCCTGGTTACACAGCGTTTTGAAATCTGTCGCGGGGTCCTTCCGCAGGTCTTCGCGGATACGGTCGAAAATCACGATAGTGTCGTTGATCGAGTAACCGACGATCGTCAAAAGCGCCGCAATGATCGTTAGACTCATCTGGCGGCCGCACAGGCTGTAGAGCCCCAGGGTGATGAACGCGTCATGCGCCAATGCCACGACCCCTCCCAACGCGAACCCGAACTCGAAGCGGATCGCCACATAGATCAGAATGCCGACAAGCGAGGCCAGAATTGCCCACTTCGCCGAATTCTTAAGATCCGAACCGATCTCCGAGCCGACATCCTCTTCGCCCACCAGTCTGAACTTGCTCTCGGGCACACCCTTGCTCAGGGCCGCCCCGATCACCTTGGCAGAGCTCTGTTCGCCGATTTTCATCGTCCCGGTCTTGACGAGCAGCAGGTTGCCAGTCCCGTCCGGCGAAGACTGATACTGGATGGCGGCATCGCTGACGACGCCCTCCACAATTTCGCGGACATCCCGGATATCGGCCTTCTCGTCGTAAGAATAGGTCATGCCGGCGCCTCCCGTGAAGTCCACGGCCAACACCTGGGCCGGAGTCTTGAACGCACGGACGAAGAAGAGGGCCATCGTCAAAACGATGATCGCAAGCGACGCGCATCCAGCCAGTTTGCCATAGCGAAGGAAATCGTAGTTCGCGTTCTTCATGAACTGCAACATCCAATACGGTTTGACCCGGTTCTCGGGCACCGCCAAATTGAAGATCAGGCGCGTCACAACCAGCGCTGTAAACATGCTGACGATGATGCCTGCACACAGGGTGATCGCATACCCGCGGATCGGACCGGTTCCCAAGACGAACAGGATCACCCCTGTCAGCAGCGTCGTGATATTCGAGTCGAAGATCGCCGAAAAAGCGCGGTCGTAACCGGCATCCACCGCAGCACGCGCGGACTTGCCCAACGCGAACTCCTCACGCATGCGCTCGAAGATCAGCACGTTCGCGTCCACTGCCATGCCCAGCGTCAGCACGATCCCGGCGATGCCGGGCATGGTGATCACCGGCAACTCAAGCGCTTTTTTCGCGACCGCGGCATCCCTCACGAAAACCGCTAACACGCTGGAAGTCATGATCAAGCCAGCCGGCAACAGGAACAGGTTCAGGAATAGAGCGATGTCAGCGATCAGACCGCAATACCCGTAGTAAATCAGCATGAAGATCGCAACGAGCACCGTGCCGATAATTCCGGCAGTGATACCGCTGTGGATGGCGTCCTCGCCAAGCGTGGACTCGACCGAGCGCTTCTCGAGAATCTTCATCGGCGCAGGCAGCGAACCCGCGTTGAGGATGTTGCGCAAGACAGCCGCCTCAGACCAAGAGAAGCTGCCTTCGATCACCGCACGTCCGCTGGCGATTTCGGTGCGAAGAACCGGTGCAGAGTAGAGCGTGTCGTCCAGAACGATCGCGAGCTGGCGCCCCGTCTCGCTGTCCTTGTTGCGCGATCCGCGCGGAGCGTAGGCTTTGGTCAGTTTCGCGAACTCAGCGGAGCCCTTGGCGTTGAACACCAGCGAGACATGCACGCGGCCAGACCCCGAGTCCACCTCGACCGAAGCGCCGGAAAGGGCCGCGCCTGTCAGCTCGGCCTTGCGGAGCACGAACGCCGGGCGGTAGCTCACCTGCCCATTCGCGCCAGTGCTGCGCTCCAGCATGAACGCATACCGCGGATCGGGCACTTCGAAGAGCGAGAGCCGGCTCGCGTACTCGGGATCCTTCACAACCGTGTTGTAGTTCGCGGCACGCTTGTACGAATGCCCGTCATCTCCCGTAACGAAGCCCTCAGGCAGACGCCCGGAAGCGAACAGCTTGTCGACCAGCTGATCGTTCTGCTTGTGGACCAGCCTGAACTCGAGGAAGGCCGCGCTCTGGATGCTCCTCTCGGCCGCATCGCGCTGTTCGGCGCTGATGCCGGGAAGCTGCACGGTGATGCGGTGGTTTTTTCCGCCCTGGATGACCGGCTCATTGACGCCCAGCGTGTCGATGCGGTTACGCATCACCTCGATCGCCCGAGCGTCAGCATCTTTCATGATGGTGTTGACCTGGTTCTGCACCTCGGCTTCCGTCAGCCCGACATCGCCCGACTTGATGTTGTTGCGCAGCTTCGCCTCATCGATCGCGACCGTAAAGCTCGTGCCGCCCGACAGGTCAAGCCCCATGCGGATTTTCTCTTTTGTTGGACACGCCACATACACGGAGAGTACGGTGGCACTAGCAAGTACCAGCCATTTTAAGAGGTCGTTTCTGCTCATTTTCAATCGCTCCACATTTCTCAGACGTTGCACATGAAAACAAGATTTGCCCAGCGGAGAATCCGCGCACTCGCACGTCCCGAGCATTTGCGCTCCGCAGCCGAGCGACTCCGGCCACAAGTGAGAGACCGGGCTCCAACGCAGGGCACACACCCGCACCGCGACTCGGCGGCGAGGAAGATGACCTGTGCCTAGGCAAACCTTCTGACAGCTTCAGACAGACCCCAAAAGGGTTTGGGGCAAACGAGCGGCTAAGAGGAAAAAGGCGGCCGAAATAAGGCATCGCACGGCTTCCCTTGCCGTCCTAGACCGACAGCCCGCACATCGTAACCTCAGATGGGCGGGCTGCCATGTCACGTCGTATGAGGCTTAATAACCCACGACTAAGCGGTACCCGGCGAAACCTATCAAGATGACCAGAAACAACACGGTCACAATAACGCCGGCGTTTTCTTTGATGCTGAACATAAGAAGCTCCTTTGTTTCAGAATGAACACACGGGGTCGGCGACGGAACAACCGTCAGGCCGCCACTTCCGGAAAGAAGAAAGAATCATCCGGGTGTCAACAAAGGAGCTGTGTAGACTTCGCGAGCAAATATAGGTGGTGTGGCAATGTGTCCGGCGGCGCGACCCGAACATAGGGTGGCCCCATCTCGGACAACAAATGGTCGCTCTTTACGAAGAAGTTCGGGCAGGGAACGAAGGACGCCCGTAGGGATAGCAAAAACAGAAAAGGATCGTTATCACGCCCCCCCGGAAGGATCACGTCATTTTCTATTTGCCGAACGTCATAACAGAGGCTGCCGGCCCCATCCGACGCCGGCACATCGATCAAACCCCGTGCAACAAAGCCGTGAGCCCGACAGTCGCCATGCGTCGACAAATATGCGGCGCAAAGAAAAAGCACGCAGCAAATCCGCAAGCAGAGGGCCAGCCAAGCTCGACTCATGCGATGCCTTAGAACGGTGTGATTCCAACTCATATTTTGACAGGATATCCGATTATTCCCTGGAAAGGCAAGCCTGGCATGGACACCGGAAACCGTTCGAACGGAGGTCAAGCCAAGCAGCGGCGGCCGAAGCACGCAAGCCAGGAACACGGAGGCAGGCTTCTTCAGCGCAGCATCTCAGCGACCAACTCGCGCTCGCCGACCAGCTCGGCGTTCGTCACGGCGAGCTTCTGTCGGGCAAAATCGTCGTGGGCAAACCATTTGACGATCTCATAGGTGCCGGGAGACACCGTGCATACGGGCATCCCGGCCCAAACGCCTGGCGCGAACCCGTATTCGCCGTTCGACTGCACCGCAACCGAATGAATTTCAGGTCCCGGCGTGCTCAGCGAACGAACGTGGTCGATGATGGCGTTCGCCGCCGACATGGCGCTCGACACGCCACGCGCCGCGATGATAGCCGCACCCCGCCTGCTGACCGTATCGATAAACGCCTCCTGCAACCACGGCAGGTCGTTGATGACCTGCGGCACAGGAACGCCGTCGATGAAGGCGTTGGCGAAATCAGGGAACTGACTCAGGCTGTGGTTTCCGAAAACCACCATGCGCTCGATGGCAGACACAGGCACATGCGCTTTGTGTGCGAGCTGGGCAACCGCACGGTTCTGGTCCAGCCGCACCATGGCGGTGAACCGCTCCTTGGGCAGCCGCTTCGCCTGTGAGGCGGCAATCATACAGTTGGTGTTGCAAGGGTTACCGATCACGACTACGCGGCAGTCGGCGGCGGAGACCGCATCGATAGCCTGGCCTTGGCTGATGAAGATGCGCCCGTTATCCTTGAGCAAATCAGCCCGCTCCACACCTGGCCCGCGCGGCTTCGACCCCACGAGCAAGCACCAATTCGCGTCCTTGAACGCCACCTCGGGCTCGCTTGTACAGGTGATCTGCCGAAGGAGCGGGAATGCGCAGTCTTCCAGTTCCATGGCAACACCGGCCAGAGACCGCTGAACCTTGTCGACCGGAATCTCGAGAAGCTGAAGGACAACCGGAGTCTGTGCGCCGAACATATCGCCAGCGGCAATTCGTTTCAGCAGACTGTAGCAGATCTGTCCAGCGGCGCCGGTCACAGCCACTCGGATCGGATCACGTTGAGAAACATGCGTGCTCCGCTTCGTATGGATAGCCTCTGTAACCTGTTCGACTCGATGTTGCATAGTTGCTCTTTGGGATTCTGGAAAGCGCCCGTACCACCTCGGGCGAACTCCAGCACGCTTTGCCGCTTCAGGGGGCCGTCCGCCATAATCACAATCCTTACCGCAAGGCGAGAACATGGGGACACAAAAATTGCGCGAAATATTAATCCCCCAACTGAGTGAATGCCAGCAAAATCGTTGCCCGGCCACCATTTTTCGTGACCCGACAACATTGTCGTTTCCGCGGCCCTCTGGCCTTCTCGGGGCGCGGCCTCGTGCAGCGGCCGGATGGCGTCCGCTTTGCGCTATTTCCGGACGGCGGGGTCTTTCGGCTTCTGCGGCGCGTCTCCGCCGCCAAACGCGGCATCGACCAGCGGCTGCGGCAACGGCCGGGAAATCAAACTGACCAGCGGCACGACCAGGAGAGGCAGGAACATCGTGATGGCCCCCGCCAGCGGCACGCCATCTTGGCCCCACAGGGAGAAAAGGGTAAACGCGCTCACCAGCCCGACGGCAATGCCGGCATAGACGCCCGCCAAGGAGGTCCGCTTCCAGAACAGGCCGTACAGGTACGGAGCGAGAAATACGCCGGCCAGCGTGCCCCACGACATGATCATCAGGTTCACGATGAAAACCGGTCGCTTCAGCGCGATGTAGAGTGAGCACCCCACAAAAACGGCGCACATGGCCCGCAGCAAGGCCATCGTCCGCTTGGGGTTGGCGTGACGGTTCACGAACGCGCCGTAGATGTCGATGGCGATGGCTGAACTGGACACCAGCACCAGCGACGACAGGCTGGACATGGAGGCCGAAAAGACCATCAGCACGATCACCATCACGAGCAGGGAGGGCAGGCCTGACGTGGTGATGAAGTGCGGCATGATCTTGTCCCAGATCGGCCCCTTGGGCCCCATCAGCTCAGGCGGCAGCTTGGCCCCGTAGTAGAGATGCGTCAGAGCGCCGCTGTAATAGGCGCCAAACGCCATGAAAAGCGCAAAAACGCCGGCAATGAGCATGGCCCGCTTGACATCCTCCCGGCTGCGAATCGAGTAGAACTTCTGCACCATTTGGGGCAGTGCCCAAGGACCGAAGCTCGTGATCAGCACCAGCGACAGCAGCGTCAGCCAGCCCGGAGCGGTCACCGCCAGCCAGGTTCCAGCTCCCAGCGCCTTCGCGCCGCCCAGGGCCGGCGCCGCCGCAGGATCCCCCACCAGCTTGCCCGTGGCGTGAATGAACCCGCCGATCTCCGGACGATGCGCCAGAAGATACACCATGATCATTACGCCAGCAAACTCAATGATTCCGCGGATGAAGTCGCTGAAGGCGACCGCGAAATAGCCGCCCATCACCAGATAGACAGCCGTCAGTGCGGTCAGGAAGTAAAGCGCGTGCTCGTAGGAGATATGGAGCGTCATTTCGAAAAGATAGCTCAGGCCCATCAACACCGACGCCGAATACGGAACGAGGAAGACGAACACGACCAGAGCCGAGACGACTTGGAGAGGCGTGTGGCCGTACCGCGCGCGGAGGAACTCCGGCATCGTGATGGCGTTCAGGCGCACCGTCATATCCCGCGTCCGCCCCGCCAGCAGCTTCCATGCAAGGACAGTGCCGATGAGCGTATTGCCGATCACGATCCACATCGTGTGGATGCCGAACCCCCACCCCAGCTTGCCGGCATAACCGATGAAGAGAACGGCCGAGAAATACGTGGTGCCATAGGCAAAGGCGCTCATCCACGGGCCCAGCGAGCGACCGCCCAGAAAGAAATCACCAACCGACTTGGTCCGCCGCATACACCAGTAGCCGACCCCCAGCATCACCAAGACATAGATGACGACCGTGCTCATGTAGATCCAAGGACTCATATCATCCCCTTTCGCCGTCCCTTCTGGATACGGCTTTTATCTGACGAGCGCCCGGCGCCGTCAAGAACGTTACGTGTTGCGCAGTGCCGTCCGCGACTTCAGAAAGAAGAACCCGACGACTCCGAAAGTTGTGAGAGGCGACACCCAGATGGGCACGTGCACCCCGAAGCTTTCCATCACCATAAAGAGACCCAGGCACAAAATGGAGTACATCGCCCCGTTCTTCAGGTACAGATACTTCTTGATCCGCTCGACGTTGCCAACGGTGAGCTGGCGCACCACCAGCGCGCCCAAGCCATTGCCCAGCAGGATCAGCGGCACGGACATCGTGAACGCAAAGGCCCCCAAAACTCCATCAATCGAGAAGGTCGCGTCAATGACCTCCAAATACAGAATCTTGCTCCAGTCCGAGAGCTGGCTCTTCAGCAGGTCCTTTTCGGCCCGCTCGGCATGCGCCCGAAAACCGTGAGTGACGAAAAAAGCCGCCGAACCCACCACCGCACCGAACGCCATCATCGGGTTCCTTTGCAGCGCAAACCAGACGAGGAAAGCGAGCAGAACCGCGACGATCGTGAAAAACCAGCCGCCTTGCCGCTGGAAAAAGGCCTCGCCGACAAGTCCGAAATTTTTTTCCTCGGCCAACAGCCAGTGAAAAAAAAGGAAGACCAGAAACGTCCCGCCGCCGATCAACAGGACCGGCGCAGCCTTTTCGATGGCGGCGACGACCGCAGCGTCGCCGCTGAACGTCGACATCAGCGCGCCTATCGGCCCCAGCGACGGCACGGCGGCCCAGACGATCAGCCAGGGCAGCAGACCTCGGACGACGAAGACGGCGATCAACAGGCCCCAGCAGAGAAACCACCGCCTCGCCCACGTTTGCATCGTGGACAACACCTGGGCGTTGATGATCGCGTTGTCGATACTCGTGATCGTCTCAAACAGGACCAGCCCGAAAACGATCAGAACGAGTGAAACAATACCCATGGTTATACCCAGTTGCCGAACACCTTCGAAAACAAACGTGCGTTTCACCCTCTTATAAACACACGCCTGACCAGTTTCTGTAATCAGCATGAAGTTAACAGATACGTTTCGCTTTTTTCAAGATCATTTCCAAAAGGACTGCCAAACCCGTGGCGCCCCTAACATGGAATTCCGCATGGTTCTTGCCGTTTCTGCTTGCCCCCCCCGATTCAATTCGTTATTTTCCAAAAAATGAAAGCGCTTTTCAGCCTTCATGCAGATGGTTTGGCCTCTGGCCCGGCATCTGAAGATAAGGGACGTCTCTCGTGCAGCGCGGAGTGTTTCGAGAAGGCCGTTCGTTTAAAAGTTTGATTTTGTTGCCGTCCCCGTTCGGGGTTTCTGCCCAGTCCAGTCTCTCTTTCTTAAACCGTGCCTGTGCTGTAAAAGGATCCCATGACGCCTGCTTGGATCAGTTTGACTGTCTTCGCCCTCTGTTATCTTCTGTTTGTGGTTTTGCCGCAGCGGCGCCCTTGGACAGCTTGTATCGGCGGTGCGTTTCTTGTCGCCACAGGCGTGCTGAGCTGGAGAGACGCACTCTTCGCCAAGATCAACTGGAACGTCATGGGCCTCTTCTTCGGCACGCTGATACTCGCCGAAATGTTCCTGATGTCGCGGGTGCCCGCCATGCTCGCAGAGTGGCTTGTCGACAAGTCCAAGTCCACGCGCGTCGCCATGCTGGCCCTGTGCGCGCTGGCGGGGGCGATCTCCATGTTCGTCGAGAATGTGGCCGTCGTGCTTTTGGTTGCGCCCGTGGCGCTGAGTCTGGCCGACAAGCTCAAGGTCAGCCCCGTTTCGTTGCTGATCGGCATCGCCGTGAGCAGCAATCTGCAAGGGACCGCCACCATGATCGGCGACCCGCCGAGCATGATTCTCGCGGGTTACATGCGCATGGGGTTTTGGGACTTCTTTGCCTACCAGGGAAGGGCTGGCATTTTCTTTGCCGTCCAGACAGGGGCGCTCGCTTCGCTGGCCATGCTGGCGTTTCTGTTCCGCCGCCACGGCTCAAAACCCTCCCACCTTCGGCAGGAAAAGGCGCGCTCGTGGGTGCCCGCGGGACTTCTCTGCCTATTGATTGTCGGTTTGTCTTTCGCCACCCTTATCGACCCCGACTTCTCCTGGTTCGCCGGCGTCTACACGCTGAGTCTGAGCGTCATCGCCTTGGCCTGGTTCCGCCTGTACGCCCGCTGGGGCAGCACGCGCAAGCTGCTCACCACACTCGACTGGGAGACCACCTTTTTCCTGATCGGCGTCTTCGTGCTGGTGGGCGGGCTCAGCGACTCCGGCTGGATGGGCCGGCTGGCTGGCTTCATGGCGAACTCCGTAGGCGGCAATGCGGCGGCGGCATTCGCGATGATCGTCATCTTCTCCGTCATCGTCTCCGGCTTTGTGGACAACGTGCCCTTCTTGCTGGTGATGATCCCCGTTGCCCAAAAGGTTGCCGACCAGATCCACGCCCCGGTGCCGCTGCTCATGTTCGGGCTGCTCATCGGCGCCTGCCTCGGCGGAAACCTGACACCTATCGGCGCTTCCGCCAATGTGGTGACGCTGGGCATCCTTAAGAAGCGCGGCTACACTGTCTCATTCCGGGAGTTCATGGGCATCGGCGTCCCCTTTACGGCTGCAGCCGTGTTGAGCGCCTGCGCCTTTGTCTGGTGGATTTGGGGCACTTAGCGACAACAGACCCATGACTCCAAGGGCGGGTGGGCCAGACAAGCGACCCGCCCTGACCGCCAGAATGCCCTGTGCTGCCGGTGCGCCGGCTGGATCAAGTTCCCTCAACCGATTTGTTTGGGCCGCCATCGCATCTTCAAGACCCGCTCATGCGCGCGAGAACACTCTTTTCGGCGGGCCATCTCGGTTGACTTTTCCCACTTCATTTGAGAATATAACGAACTGTGTGCGATCACTTCGGTCGCGGCGGCGCGACATGCGCCAGGTGTCATCTTATGCACGATTTTGCGCTCCTTACGATGTTCAAGCAAGGCTGGCCGGTGCTTTGCGTTCTACTCACCATGTCGATCTTATCCACGGCCATGTTTATCGACCGCTGGCGCGCGTTATGGCGGATCCGGTGTGATGCCATACACTTTGTGCGCTATGTGATACGCGTGATCGATGAGCGCGACCGTGACGCCGCCCGTGCCTACTGCGGCAAGTACCGCCTGCCCGTCGCCCACGCCGCTCTGGCCGTGCTCGAAGCGCGCGCGACCCGCGAGGCCCGCGACGCCGCCATGACGCACGCCATCGAGGCGGAGGTTCACCGGCTTGAGCCGGGCGTCTCCACGATGGGCACCATCGCCAGCCTTGCCCCTTTCGTCGGACTTTTCGGCACGGTCGTGGGCATCATCAAGGCGTTCAACAGCATCGCCGCGAACTCCGGCGGCGGAACCGAGGTGGTCTCAGCCGGCATCGCCGAGGCGCTGGTGACGACCGCCTGCGGTCTGCTGGTCGCCATTCCGTCTGTCGCCGCCTACAACTACTGCGTCCACAAGATCAGGAACCTAGCCCGCGAAACCGAGTTGGCCGTTTACGAACTCGTGGTCTGGCTGTCGGACCGCGACACGCCGCAAACGCAGCAAACCTCCCGGGCTCCCGAAAGCCGGGCCGCACCCCGCTTCTGATTTTCGCACCATGAAAACCGCTTCTTCCAGCGACAAATACCAGCTTGTGACGGAGATCAACATGATCCCGTTCATCGATGTTTCGCTGGTGTTGCTCATCATCTTCATGGTCATGACACCCTTTCTCGTGAAGGAGCAGATCAAAATCGACCTTCCTCGCACCAAATCTGTCAACACGCCGGTGGACACCCACCATATGCTGCAAATCGACGTCACGAGCGACGGCTCCATTCACGTGGACGGCACCCCCGTCACAGCCGACGGCGCTTACGAGGCCATCCGCAGCCGCCTGACCGACCCTGAGAACCAGCCCGTCGTGATCGCCGCCGACCGCGATGTGGCCTTTGAAAAGGTGGTCGTGGTGATGGATGCCGCCAAGCGTTGCGGAGCCAAACGGCTGGGCGTCAGCGTCAAGCACGACGGTGGCGACAGCCACTCCTCCTCCAGTGCCACCGACGAGACCAAGCGCCATAGTCCCTCCAGCACCGCCGACGAGTCCAAGCACCGCAGCAGCACAACCACCGCCGATCCCAAGCACCGTCCTGCCGCGAAGACGCGCACAACCGCGCGGTAACCGGATTCTTCCGGGTGACGAGCCTCCCACACCCGTCCGTCGAACGTCTTTGCACCGGAACTCTCGCCACGAGACTTGCCAGGGGGGCCTCTTTTTGCCGCTGTCGAGAAGGCTTTAACCTCCTGGCGTGAAAACGCTACGCCGACCACGACGGTTTGCGGCTTGACTTTGCAGCCCCGTTTTTCGACAATGCGAAGCTTCTGGCCATATCATAGGAAAGGGTTTGCAGCATGTACAAAGCATTTCTGTTTACGGTTGCGACGGCGATGGCCGTCATGGTTTCCGGATGCGCATTGGTGGGCAGACACACGAAGCCCGTTGAGGGCGGCAAGCGCGTGACGGTCGGACTGATCGCCTTCGACGCCGTCAGCGACGGCTACCCGATGATTCCTTTCTACACCAGTTTCGAGCAGACCAAGTAGACGCAGGCCCCCAGGGTTCCGATTCTCGGATCTGCGCGACGCACTCGCTACGTGCGTCGCAGAGGGGCCTCCTGCCTTTAGACGCCTGTGAGCGGGGTTTTTCACCTTGCATTCTTACGCTGGAACACCAATAATAACCGTCATTTTTCATTAACGTAGAAGGCGAAAACAATGACTCAAGAGACGAACACCGCAGTAGACGCTTCGAAGCCCGCCGCCCAGCCGATCCCGAAGGGGCTCCCCATCGAGCTGCTTCCGTTGTACGACTGGTGGAAAGCCAGCGGCGGCCAGTTCCTGATCACGCTGGTTACGGCCACCCTTCTGCTGGGTGGAGGGTGGACCTACCTGCAGTACCGCGAATCCAAGATCGCCAGCGCCAATAAAGAGTTGCTTCAGGCTTCGTCCCTTGAGGATCTGGAATCCGTCGTAAACAAATACGGCTCGACCAAAGCTGGCAACGCCGCCCGCCTGCGTCTGGCCAAAGCCTATTTCGACGCCTCGAACTACGAGGAGTCCCTCAACACGTACGACACTTGCCTCAACAAAGGTGCCCCGGGCGGGTTCGTCGAAATCGCCAAACTCGGCCGCGCTCACGCGCTCGAAGCTCTCAACCGTTTGGACGACGCCCTCGCCGCCTATGAAGCGTTCGACAAGTCTTCCGTCGGCCACTTCCTGCAGCCGCAGGCCAAGATGGGCATCGCACGCATCTACACCTTGCAGGGTAAGAAGGCCGAGGCCAAGAAGCTGCTGGAAAACCTCAAGGCGCAGAAGACCAACAATCCCACGTGGGAAATGGCCGTCGCCAACCTTGAAGGGGTCATCAACCGGTACGAGCCGCGAGCCGCCCGCTCGCTCTTCGAGGCCGCGGACGAGGCTGCCAAATCCATTAAGCCGCCCACCCCGCCAGCCCCCGCAAAGCAGTGAGCCATCGAGCTGCGGCCTGATCGCAGCTCAATAGATGTGCTTGTCCGTATCGGCCTGCCAGGCGCGCATCACGGCAAGCGCAGCAGTTGCGTCTGCCCGGGTGAACCGCACCGCACGCCCTGTGGGCGGTGTGGCAAATTCCTCGTATATCCACGCATCGCTGAAGCCGACACCGGCCGCGTCGCCGCGCGTCGCCGCATAGCAGACAGCGCTCAGGCGCGCCCAATAAATCGCGCCCAGACACATCGGGCAGGGTTCGCAGCTCGTGTAGAGCTCGCAGTCCTCGAGATGGAAACGCTCCAACACGCGGCACGCCTCGCGGATCGCGTTCACCTCCGCGTGCGCGGTGGGGTCTTGGTCGCGGATCACACGGTTCCACGCGCGCGCCACGACCCGACCCTCCCGCACGACCACCGCTCCGAAGGGGCCCCCGTCGCCCCGCGAAACCCCCTCCGCCGCCGCAGCAACCGCTTCGCGCATGAACATTTCTTCCATGCAGCGCCCCGCCTCAGATCACGTAGTTGTCCGCCTCGGAACAATCGCCACACCGGTGCAACACATCGGCCAGAGTAATTCCCTTCATCGACTTCTCGATCGCGCGGTTCACTTCCATCCATACCGTCCGCGCCACGCAGGTGTCGACGTGATTGCAGGACTCCTTCTTCGTGAGACAATCCACAAGCGAAACCGGCCCCTCAAGGATGGTCATGATTTCGAGCATCGTGATGTTCTCGGATCGGCGGGCCAGAATGTACCCGCCCTTGGCCCCGCGTGTCACGCTCAATAACCCCGCCGTCTTGAGCGGATTGATCACCTGCCAAAGGTACTTCACCGAGATTTCCTGGCGCTTCGCGATGTCGTTCAATGTGACAGGCCCCTTCGCCTGATGCATCGCAATATCCATCAGCGTACGCAACCCATACCGACCTTTTGTTGATACTCTCACGTCTCTGTCCTTTTGTTCAAATTGATTTGGAGATAGTCTATCGTATCCCTTGATATATGCAAAGTGCGAAATGCATGTTTCCCTGCGAACGAATCCTGCTATACTGGCACCACACTGAATCTGTATTGTCAGGAGGATTGCGATGAAACTGCACTTGCTTGGGGCGGCGTGCTTCTGCGCCCTCTCCTCTTTCGCCGAACGTTCGACTCAGGTTTTCAACGCCGACTGGCGATTCCGCTCCGATCCTGAGGCCGCGCTTAACGCCGCGCCAGCCGACTTCAGCGATGCCTCTTGGAGCCGCGTCACCCTGCCCCACGACTGGGCGATCTCGGGGCCTTTCGACCCCAAGGCTGACGGCGGTACCGGCAAACTTCCGTGGCGCGGCGTGGGCTGGTACCGCAAGTCCTTTTCTCTTGCCGCCGGAGACGCTGCCAAGCGCGTCTATCTCGATTTCGACGGTGTCATGGCCAGCCCCGAGGTTTACATTAACGGACAAAAGGCGGGAGGTTGGGATTACGGCTACATCGGCTTCCGCGTCGACGCCACCCCCTTTGTGACCTTCGGCAAGCCCAACGTTGTGGCGGTCAAAGCCGACACCCGCGCACATCGCTCGCGCTGGTATCCCGGCGCCGGCATCTACCGGAAAGTCACTCTGACCCTGTGCGACCCCGTGCATATCGCGCACGAGGCCACCTTCGTCACCACGCCTACGGTCAGCGCCCAGAAAGCCGATGTTCACGTGGCCACGGCGATCACGAATTCCATGGACCGCCCCGCCGACGTTTCCGTCACTGTCGCGCTGATTTCTCCGTCTGGCAAGGTCGCCGCCAAAAAGACGGGGACAGTGGCAGTCCCCACACACGGGGCTGCGCCCTTCGAATGCCTGATCTCTCTCGACTCTCCTCTTCTATGGGATGTGGCAGCGCCCAATCTCTACCAAGCACGCGTCACGGTCTCTTCAACGGGTGCCTCCGACACGGAGACAACGCGTTTCGGCATCCGCTCCTTTGCGTTCCCCGCCGACGACGGCTTCCACCTCAACGGCCGCCGCGTCCAGTTGAACGGCGTGGACCTGCACTCGGATCTCGGCTTGCTCGGCATGGCTTTCAACCGCTCAGCCATGCGCCGCCAACTCGAAATCATGAAGGACATGGGCTTCAACGCCTTGCGCACCAGCCATAACTGCCCCGCGCCCGAGGTGCTGGAGCTGTGCGACGAGATGGGCATTTTCGTCTGGAACGAGTGCTTCGACAAATGGGAAGGCACCTCCGGCCGCCGCAACGACCAGAACCTCGAAGAGTATGTCTCGCGCAACCTGCGCCAGTTCGTGCGCCGCGACCGCAACCACCCCTGCGTCTTCGTCTGGTCCATCGGCAACGAAATCCCGCCCGCTAAACCTGACGACACCAAGGATCCCGGCATGACGCAGGCGCGGTGCACACTCTTCCGCGAGGTCATCCGCGAGCTCGACACCACCCGCTTGGTCGGCAACGGCAACTGCTTCGGCAACGCCATCGGCATGGGCATCTTCGAGAACCTCGACATCACCGGCTGGAACTACGGCGGCCAGTACGCCAATATCAAGCGCAAATACCCCGACAAGCCCGTGCTCTACTCCGAGTCCGCCTCGGCCCTCAGCTCTTACGGCTATTACGCGATTCCTCAGCCGCAGCACAAGACCGACTTCTCGCGCGACTTGGAGGTCTGCTCCTACGACCACAACGCCGCGCCCTGGTCCGACATCCCCGACCTCGAGTTCGCCCGCATGGAGCGGGACCGCTACTGCGGCGGCGAGTTCGTCTGGACCGGCCTCGACTACCTGGGCGAGCCGACACCGTTCGACGGCGGCACGGCTTTCAAAGGCGAGTACCCGAAAGAGAAGATGGCCCGCAGCGCCTACTTCGGCATCGTCGACCTCTGCGGCATCCCGAAAGACCGCTTCTACCTCTACCGCAGCCACTGGAACACCAACGCGGTGACGCTACACATCCTGCCGCACTGGAACTGGCCAGGCAAAGAGGGGCAGAAGGTGCCGGTCTACGTCTACACCAGCGGCGACTCGGCAGAGCTCTTCCTCAACGGCACCTCCCTCGGCCGCCGCGCCAAAGGCCAGTCCCAGCCCAAGCCCGCCAACCTTGCCGCAGGCAAAGCTGCGACAGCCTCGACCCACGAGACGCAAAACGGCAACAACCCCGCGTCACAAGCCGTGGATAACAACAACGACACGCGCTGGTGCGCGTCGGGACCAGAAAAACAGCAGTGGTGGCAGGTCGACCTCGGCACACCCACAGCCTTCCGCTATCTCTCGGTGACATTCGAGAGCGAACCCTCGGTATATCAGTGCGACATCCAGACCTCCAATGACGCGGCCACCTGGGCCCCGCTCTTCTCGAAAAAGCTGGGAGAAAACACTCCGGTCGTCCTGGACAAGCCGACGACCTGCCGCTTCGTGCGGGTCGTCTTCACCGACCTCGCCACCGGCCGCTGGGCCTCCATCCGCGAATTCGTCGTCTCCAATCAGGAACTCTCCTCAGCCAATCCCTATTACGACGTGTGCAACACCTATCGCCTGCGTTGGATGGACGTGACCTATGCGCCGGGTGAGCTCAAAGCCGTGGCCTATAAGAACGGCAAGAAGGTCGCCGAACAGGTGATGCGGACAGCCGGAAAGCCCGTGGCGGTGAAACTCACACCCGAACACACCGAACTCCCGGCAGACGGCGAGAGCGTGACCTTCGTTCAAGTAGATCTCGTGGACGCCGATGGCGTGCGCGATCCACACGCCACAAACCTCATCCGCTTCGCCCTCTCTGGCCCCGGAGAGCTCGTTGCGGTCGGGAACGGCAACCCGCGCGGCCTTGACGCATTCACCGACACCGCGCAGCACCCTCTCTATTTCGGCAAGGCTGTGGCCGTCGTGCGACGCTACGCCGGGCAGACCGGCCCCATCACCTTGACCGCCTCTGGCAACGGACTCGTCCCCGCCTCTGCGAGGCTGCGCTGAGAGCACACGGACAGTCAGCCCGGCTTTCACGGCAAAACCGGGCGTTAAAAACACCTGTCAACGCAGAAGCTTCGGTTGACTATCCCGGTTTCTTCGTCTATCATTGACTATCCTTTTTTAATTGAGGTGAAAGGTTTGTTCATAAAATCGCGTGTTAGCAAGGGAGCTGTCCCCATGATGGATCAAGCAGGAGTCATTAGAGCGAGCGTGTGCGCGGTAGCCGTCTCCGTGGTTGTGACGGTGTGTGCACAAGACCAGCAACCAGCTGCCGCCGCCGCGCAAGCGCCCGCCGCAGCTACCGAACAGGCACCCGCCGCCGAAGCGCAACAGCCCGCCAAGCTCTTTGAGCCGCTGGTTCGCGTAATGAACGTCCAAGGCGCATGCGAAGTGAACAACCCCGACGTGGGACATTTCACGCCAGCCCAGAACAACAAGGCTTATCCGCTCGGCACCGTTGTCCGCACCGGCCCCGGCGGCAGCGCAACCATCGCCCTCTCAGTCCAAGAGAGCGTCCAAATCCTGGAAAAAACGGAAGCGGCCATCACCGCCACCGAGAAAAGCGCCAACGCACGCACGTTGCGCCTCGCATCGGGTAAAATCAAAACAAACCTCCGCGACAATCTTCCTGAAGGAAGTTTCAGCATCGAGACGCCCAACGCGAACTGTAAGAACGTCGCAGGGCGCGGCGAGTTCTCGCTGACCGCCGATGCCACCTTGGTGACCTTCCAGGCCGCCACCATCACCGGTGTCGCCCAGATCGAAGGTCAGCAATACCGCATCCCAGCCCTGCGCGCCGCCAACACGGTCAACATCCAGACCGCCTTGGATCGCTCGCTCAGCCGTCTCACCAGCGTTTCAGGCGACTTCAACATCGTCCTCGAGAACGGCACCGAAACCCCGGTCAGCTACGGCATGTCACCTAAAGCCATCGTCAAAATCTGGCGTGAAAATGCGCCGGTTGGCGGGCGGTCAATCATTTCCACGCTCGTCGTTAGCCCGACCGGCATGGCCCGCCACCGCTTCGCCTATGCCGAAGGCCGGCCGAACCTGGCCACCGGCGAACTGATCACCGCACAGGAAGGCGACGACAACAAGGAAAAGGGGAAAGATGAGCTGCCCGTCCTGCTGACGAAAGAGGACCCCAAAGCCAAAGCGCCTGCGGAAAAGAAGCCTGGAAAAGATGCGGCCAAGCAGTAACGTTTGATGATGTCTTCGGAGGACCGGTGGCCTGCGCAGCCGCCGGTCTCTTTTAAAAACCGTGTTTGCGCGTGTCTAACCTATTCTGGATGATCTACCGTGTTCATTTATCACTTTAACCGCCTGATCCGAAGCCGCATCCTTTGGGGCTTCTTCGCTATCATCATCTCCGTCGCCTTCGTTGCTGTCGGCTCCTGCTTTAAAGCGCCGCAGGACAGCATGGTTGCCGGAAAAATCAACGGCAAGAAGATATCCGCCGAAAACCTTGAGCAAGCCATCACGGCCATCCGCGGGTTCGGACGCAACCGCGACAATGAGACTTCGGTCAGTGTCGTCGAGCGCCGCGCGTGGGAACAAATCGCCGCCCGGCTGACTGCCGAGAAGAACGGCATCTCCGCCACGAAGGACGAAGTGCGCAGCACACTCCGCGAAGCCCAGGGCTTTCAGGGTGCTAACGGCTTCGACATCAACCGCTACCGCATGGTGCTCGCAGAGCAGGGACTGACACCTGCCCAGTACGAGCGCCTCGTCTCGCACCAGCTGGCCATGATGAAGAACGCCATGCTCGTCGAGTCTGCGACGTGGGTCGCCCCGATGGAGCTCGACGACGAGCTCGCAGCCATGACCGACCGCTTCACCGTAAGGGTCGCCAACGTCAGCAACCGTTTCGCCAACGTTGAGATGCGCTTGTCCGACGACGCCTGCCTCAAGTATTACGAGGAGAACAAAGCGTCGTTCGCCCTCCCGGACCGCGTGTCGGTGCGTTACGTCTCGATCCCCGTCACCAATTACCTGTCCTCCGTCACCGTGCCAGAAGACGACGTGCACGAGTACTACGACAGCCATATCGACACGTATTCACGCACCTCCACCAATGGCACCTCCGAGACCATCCCCTTCGCCGAGGTTCGCGGCAAGATCTTGGCCGAGCTCAAGCTCGGAGAGGCTCGGTACTGCGCCGAGACCAGCGTCACCTTCAACATCTACGGCAAACTCGCCAACGCCGGATCTAACGCGCTCGCGACGGTCGCAGCCAAAGAGAAGCTGACAGTCAAGACTTCGCCCCTCTTCAGCGCCGAGGAACCCCTCTATTGGGCCGAAAACGCCAAAGACTTTGCCGCGGCGGCGTTCGACCTTGACCCTGACCGGGCCGATTCGCGCTACGGCATCGTCAAGGGAGACACCCATGTCTTCGTCATCGAGCAGGTTCAAAAGTCGCCGGCCCACACCCCGACTTATGAGAACGTCCTGAACGACTTGCGCCCGCGCGCCATGGCCAAGGCCCGCAGCGAGGCTTTCCAGAGCTACGCCAAGGAGCTGCGCGCCGACCTGCGCAAGCTCCTCGACGAAGGCAAAGCATTCTCCGACGCCGCGAAAGCCAAATCCCTCAACGTCTCGACCTCGATCACCTACACGGTCAGCGACATCCAGAGCCAGAAGTTCGACAACAGCCTCTCGATCGCCTACGGCGCGATGACCCTCAAGAAGGGCGAACTCTCCGAAGCCGTCCCAGCCTCGGCCACGCAGTCGCTCTTCATCTACGTGCAAGACCGCCAACCCGGCGATGCGTTGGCAGGCGAAATGATGCGCTCTCAGATCCGCAACAGCATTGCGCGCCGTCAGAGTGGAAACCTCTTCTCTGAGTGGCTAACATGGAACCTTTCCAAGCAGACGTTCACACCCACCCGGCCTCTGGTCGAAGACAACGACGAGACCAGCATCAAAGGTGACGACGACGCGGATGCGCCCAAAAAGAAGCCCAACACTCAGAAGGTGGATGGCAAGAAGGCCGCCAAGTAAAGCGATCTGATGGCTGTTTAAGAAAAGGCGGAGTCTTATGGCTCCGTCTTTTTTATTTGCCCGCGTACGGCACTGCAGACAGCCCCAGCGAACGCGACAACGGCCATCAAACGCAAACCCATGCGCACCGCATGGGCGATCCGCTCGGAGCCGCCCGCGTCCTGATGCGACCCAAGAAATGACATGTAAATCAGCCCAGACAACGCTACGCCCGAGGCAAACCCCACCGTGCGGGCTGCCGCCAGAATCGCCCCTGCCACTCCCTGCCGATTGCTCGGGACCGACCCCATAATTGCGCTGTTGTTCGGCGCCGTGAAGAGACCGGCGCCCACGCCGACCAACGCCAGACACCCCACCAGATGACCCGCAGAGTCGGCCAAACGAACACCTCCCAGCAGGCCGAGACCGGCCGCCATCACCGCCATCCCCACCGTTGACGGAAGCCTCACCCCCACTTTGTCCGAGAAGAATCCGCTCGGCCCGGTCAACACCATCATCCCGAGCGGGACAGACATCATCATCAACCCCGCGTGCGAGGCAGAGTACCCAGCAGCCGACAACAGGTAGAACGGCATCAGAAAACTCACCGAAGCCGAGGAGAGGTAGCAGAGATAGGCGGCTAAGACCGAAGCCGAAAACCTCCGGTTCTGGAACAGCCGAAGATCCAGCGCAGGGTGCGCCGTCCTGCGTTCGCAGACCACGAACGCGACAGCGGCGCACGCGGCGAGTGCGGCAAGTCCGGCGATCAGCGGATGGCCCCATCCCAGATCCCTGCCCTTGCTCAAGACAAACAGGAGCGCAGCCAACGCAACCCCCATCGCCGAGGCACCGACTGGATCGAAAGGCTGGCCCGTGCCCTGTCCATCAGGCTGCAACACCTTCCTCGCCACAATGATCGCACACAGCCCGACCGGAACATTCATGTAGAAGATTGTGGGCCAGCCGAAATGCTGGGTCAGAAAGCCACCCACCCCCGGTCCGACGGCCACGCCCAAATAGGTCATCGTCGCTTGCATCCCCAGAGCCCGCCCGCGCTCGCCTCCTGGAAACGCCGAGATCAGAAGCGACGGACTCAGCGCAAAAATCATCGCAGCCCCCACCGCCTGGGCGATGCGGGCAAGAATCAGAAATCCGACCTTCCCGGACAGTCCGCAACACAGCGAACCGAGCACGAATACGAACAGCCCCACCATGTAGATGCGCCGCTTTCCATAGATGTCGGCCAACCGGCCGAACACGAGGAGCGACGAACTGACCGTGATAAGGTAGGCCAGAATCACCCATTCGATCGTAGAAACCGGCGAATGCGTCGTCGTCCCAATGATAGGCAGCGCGACATTGACCACGCTGGTGTCCAGCGCTGACATGAACGTTCCAGACCCGATCACCGCCAGCGTCCACCATTTGTGGCTAGTGCCCAGTCCGCCGCATTCGTCTCTGAATGTTCCAGCCTCACTACGCATCGAGTCTTCCCTTAAAAGAACGACAACCAACAAACTGGATGTCCGGTGTGCGGCACATGTGCAAGGCACCTTCCAGAAAGCATTTACTTTACCACACCCCCCCTCGCGCGTGCAGTTCTTCCAAAGAATACAAGAACAAGCGCAATCGGGACAACAGTCATTATTCCCCAACCCCATGTCCGCTTATTGGCTCCGGCGAGGTTTGGCCTGATCGTGTCGTCCGACTTTCCCATATTGAAAGGTGTGATAAACAATGACGAACAACCGGATATCCCTTCATTGGTCGGCTAACAAGCCTATTTGACTCTCACTCTCACCCTGTGCTAGTGTTCGCGCAAATGATTTTCAAGGGGAATGAATCGAAATGACCACAGCGCACACATGGACGGCGCTTTCCTTCGTCTTGCCCATCACCTTCTGGACTGCGTCACTTTATGCGGCCGTCCCCGCCAAGTCCATCGACGACGTACGCGTCTTCGCCATCTACGAGCCGGTCTTCAGCCAACAGGACGTCGAGCTTCTGAGCCGAGTCCATCCCGATTTCATCTGCCGCGGCTGGTTCAAGTGGCACAACACGCCCGACTGGCAAGCGTACGCCCCGCTCGCGCAGGCCTGCCGCGAGAAGGGCCTCCTGCTCCAAGGCGGCATTACTCTCGCAGCGCTGTACCCCGGCGAAAACGGCATGGACGACGCGGCTTTCCGCGACTTCGCCTGCCACGGCACGGACGGTCATCCCTACCACTGCCGACAAGCTGACTTCGGCGGCTGGTACCACCTCAGCCTCTACAACCCGAAGGTGATCGAGTACGTGAAACGCGAGGTGCGCCTTCAGATCGACGCCGGCGCGGTCGGCATCTGGTATGACGAGATCGAGGGCTACTACGACTGGAACCCGACCGAGGGCTACGATCCCTACGCCTGCGCTGCCTTCCGCGACTGGCTCATCCGCAAATACTGCGCCGGACAGGGCTGGTGCGATGCCGACCCGCGCTGGCAGACGCGGTTCGGCATCGACCTCGCCAAGCACGGCGGCTCGATCCGCACCTTCGACTACCTGCGTCACTTGCAGACTACGCCAGGCAAAGACGGCAAGCCGCTCGCCGACAACCCGCCCCAGGGCAACCCGCGCGGCTGGGCCACCTCTGCCAACCCGCTCTACCGCGAGTGGGGATACGCCTGGAACCGCAAAGCCCAGGGCACCTTCCGCTTCGACACCGTGGCTGCGATCTTCGCCGACATCCTCGCCGACGCCGACCGCTACGCCCGCGAGAAGTACGGCCGCGCGCTCATCAGCACCTACAACCATAACGGCACAGCCCGCCCCGGCGTCGCCTTCCAGCAGCCCCATAACGGCGCCCAGCCCCCGCTCCGCAACAACCGCCTCGACGGCCGCGGCAGCTATCTCTCCTATTACGAGACCCTCATCCGCGACGCCGCCGAAGTCTGCCCTGAGCAGCCCGTCGTTTTCTTCGTGGACTGGCCCGGCGAGACCGACCGGCTCACCGCGATGAGCCGCGCCGATCAGACGCACTTTTTTTCTCTCTATATTCCTGAGGCCTATGCGGCGGGCGGCGAGTTCGCCCTGCCCCTGCGCGGCTACAGCTACATCGCCGTCCAACAGGGCACGCTCGCTACACTCGCCCGCATGGCCGACTTCTACCGCGAATACGCCCCGTTCCTTCGCGGCTCGCGCGCGCTGCCGCAGCAGCCAGAGGCCCCCGATCGCCTCACGCTCCGCGTCCGCGCCACCGCTGCCGGCACCGCCGTCCACCTTGTCAACCACGCCTTCTCCACCAGCGAAGTCTGGCCGATCCCGCGCACGAACCTCACGGTGCGCATCCCGTGGACCGCCCCGCTTCCGTCCTCCGCCTTCGCGGTGTCGCCTGACTTCCCGGAACAACGGCCTGTGGCGCTGAGCCTCCAGGACGGACAGCTCGCGCTCAAGGTCGGAACCGTCACGTGCAGCGCGCTGGTCCTCTTGCCCCACACCGCAAGCCTCCGTCCGGTCACTGGCTCCGCCGCCGACGGAACCCACATCCTCGATCAGCAAGGCCGCGCCCTCTCGGTCGCCCGCGGCGGCCGCTTCACGCTCTGGCTGCCGGCCGAAAGGACCGAGGCAAGCGGTCCGCTTGCCCGCCTGTTCGGGCGGGGAGCCGCCGCTCCCGATTTGGAGTGCCTCGAGACCGGCGAGCGCCAGCCCGCCCGCGACGGCGTGAGCTTCACCCCTCTGCCAGCCGGCGACTTCGCGACGGGGCTCCTGCTCGACACGTTCGCCCTCCCGGCGCGCCACGCCGAAATCGCGCAAGGCGCGCGCCGCTGGCACACCGACGCGTGGGGCCGCTTCCGCATCCCGCGTGCGGCGGCTGCGGCTGGCCCGCTGACAGCCCGGATCGAGCCAGGGCAAGAACACGCGCTCGCACCGGGCACCACCTTCACCGCTTGGCGCGCCTACGCGCTCCGCATGCCGATTCTTTCCCTCCCGGCTAAGGTCGAGCGTCCCCGCCAGCCGCAGTCCGCCAATATCGACGGCTTCTGGGCCAACTGGCCCGACAAGGAGCTGAAGCCCGGCGTGATCACGCTCGCGCGCGACTGGCACCAAGCGCGCGACGCGCTGCGGTGCAACTTCTCGCCGACGCCGCGCGTCTCGTGGTCGAACGTCAACTCGCCGTCCATCTCCCTTGGCGAGGCGGACTTGGTGGAAGTGACGTACGCAGGCGACGGCTCGCCGCGCACCGTTTACGCGGTCCTCCAGGCACACCCGCACTTCTACCGCACACCGCTCTCCTTGGCCGAGAAAGGCTGGACCACCAAGCGCATCGCGCTCGGCGAATTCCGCGACGACAACGGCAGGCCCTTCGATCCCTCCACCTACATCGGCAACCTCGCGTTCCAGCTGGCGCCCGCCGCCTTGGGCGACACGCCAGCCACACTCTGGCTGCAGGGCGTCGCGCTTGTCACCGACGTCCCCATCCGCACCTGCTGGCAGAACGCGGCCGACTTCGATGAGGTGGACGTCGACAATTTGCGCGCGGCACATCGGCCGCAAGTGCCGCCTCCGGCTGCGGCGAAGCGCCAGCCGCTCGTGCGCTTCACCGAACCTTCGCAGAAACTGCTCGCCAACTGGGCCGGCAAGTCCGCGGCCGACACGAAGCCCATGGTGGTGATCGAGCGCATCGCGCCCGCGAATGAAGGGCCGTTCTTGCGCGTGACCTTTCCTGCGGGCGAGTGCGACTGGGGCAACGCCAACATCCCGCTGCCCGCAGACAAGCTGAAAGGGCAGGACGGACTCGCGTTCCGCATCCGCGCCAAACCCTCAGTTGAGGCCGTCGCACTGGCGCTGCATGCGATGTCGCGGGATCATCAGAATTTCTATAATGCGGACTGCGAAGTCGGCGAAACATGGACCGAACTGGTCGTGCCGTGGTCTGAGTTTCGGCGCGATGACCAGCACGCCTTCCAGCCCGCCCAAAGCATGTCCGCCAATCTGCAGATCCGCAGGCCGGAGTTCAACCTCATGCAGGAACTCGTGATCGACATCGAACAGATCGACACGTTCTCCACCAAGCGTCAATGATCACCATTCGATTCTCATTTTCCCACGCGGATCAGCAGCGGGGTCATGGGTTCGGCCGTGAAAGCGGCCCCGAGTCGCTTGCCGGTAATGAGGTCCGTCAATGACTTACCGTTAACGCCAGCCAGGGTCACCGTCTTGGGCTCGCGCAGGTGGTTGCAGACCGAAGCGACAAGACCATCGCCAGTGGAGGCGGAGCGGAGCTCGACGCCGAAAGCGGGTTTGCCTGATGCCTCGACCAACTGAAGCGCGGCAGGCAGTGGCCACGCGGACACCTTCTCCTTCAGAAGCGCAAACAGCTTTTCTGAATCAGTCGCCTTCGGCAACGTCTCAAACCCGCCGGCTTCGCGGGGTTGGTTGTAGTCGTCCTTGACCGGCGCGTCTCCGTATACCACGATCCGCACGCCAGCCGCCTGGAGTTTGGCGAGTCCCTCCCGCGCAGCGTCGGGCAGGTGCGTGACCTGCGGCAGTATGAACACCTTCGTTGAATCGAGCGGACGCGGCGCCACGCCCGTACGCGCGAAGGCGGCCAGCTTCTCCTCTGTGGCGAAACCGAGCGGTTGCCCCAGGAAGTTGGCCGCCTCGTAGGCAAGGCCAAGATAGTGCTCATGGTCGCGGCCGAGAACCATCGATGAGGGACTCCAAAGCAGCGTCACAGTCGGCGCGAGATTCTGAAGCGCGGCGACTTCATGGGCGAGCCGGTTGAGGTCGAGACCGCAGCGGCCCACCGCTTCCACACAGTCGGGGCGGTGCAGAATCGAGCCCGACGCGTCGCCCACATAATCGTCGCAGCGTTCCCAGACCCAGACCGTCGTGGAGCTTTGCCCGTGGATCGCGTTCTGCCAGAGCGACTCGTAGAGGTGCGCGGGAGGGATCACGTCGAGGTCGCGGTCGGCGATCAGGTGGTTCTCGGAGTTGAAGACCGGCAAGTCGGCCATGCTGCGCTGGAAGTCGTAGCCCGCCTGGCAGTGCCGCCAGCCGTTGTTCCAAAGCGGGCCGTCCTTGTCGAACATGGTGTAGGCGTCGTTGCCGTTGTACTGGCTGAGCGCGGCGAAGCGCTCGGGGTCGACGGACCAGAAGCCGTGCACGATCTTCTGGAAATGCGCGCCCATCATGATCTTGGCATGCACCGGCATGTCGGGAGCCATGGAGTGAACCACGTCCGCCATCCAGCGGTGAAATTCGGCGAACGTCTCGCAGTTGAAGCGGACGAAATCAAGGCATGCCGGCGTGGCCTCGAACTCGGGCTTCGGTACGGGGATCGAGGCAAAGTCCGCGTAGGCCGTGCCCCAGCGCGCATTCAGGACTGCGACCGTGCCATGCCGCCGCTCCAGCCAGGCGGGCCATGCCTTCGCGGCGACTTTACATTTCTGCAAGTCGACGCAGATCGGCTCGTTGCTGAGGCAGAGCGAGTGGATCGCGGGGTGATCCTTGATGCGGGGAATCACATGGCGCAGCGACTTCTCGAGCACCGCGCGGGCGTCCGGATCGTGCACGCAGTATTGGAAGAACCCGCCTTGACACTCTTTCAGACGCGGCCACATCTCCAGCGCCCACTGCGGAAAATAATGCGGGCTGAGGAGCAGAGCGATCGAAACATTCGACTTCGCGGCGCGGTCGCAGAGCGCGAGGAAGTCGTCGATCGCGCAGTCGCTGGTGTTGGTCGCGTTCGGCAGCACCGAATTGGGCCCGAATTCGATCTGGATGATGTTGCAGCCGTAGCCGGGGAACTTTTCAATGTCGTGCTTCACTTGGCCGAAATGACCGTAGCCCGTGAACAGAACCGGCCCGCGCTCGGTCTTGCCGTCAGGGAAAATGCGCGTGCCGAAGGTCTGGGCATGCGAGACCTCCAGCTTACTGGTCACATAGTGCGGCACAGGAAAATCGGCCGTTTCTCCTGCGAGAATCGCTTCGGCCCGCGCCGTTTCACGCGCCGCCATCTGCTCCAGGAGGCAAACGGTGTCCCACGCCCGGTCGGTTTTGTCGTCCCGCAGATCGGACTCGACCCACGGAATGAAATTGTCCAGCACGGTCAATGTGACGCGCGACGCGGCGCCGAGCCCGCGCTGTTCTAGCCGCTCGACATGAAGACGCAGACGGTCGCGAGACACCGTGACCGGCGCGAGTTTCGCGCGGACCCGTCCCGCAGAAACCAGATTGATGTCGCGATCGTGGCGGGCGAAAGGTGTGTCGTCGCGTATCAGGCGGGCGGACAGTGTGAGCCTCTCGGGGGCACGGCTTCCGAGTTCCGCTCGATAGGTGATGAAGGCTGCATGCGTACCAGCCGCCACCTGGGCCTGCTGCCGCGCGACCGCATGCCCCGCGGCATCCGACAGCACGATCTCCAGGCAGAAAGGCTGGGCGGCGTCGCGGACCGTGGCGACGCCTTCGGCCTCGAATTCGTTCCCGCAGAAGGCCCACGCGTCATGCGGCCAACGCTGCGGTGCCCAGTGCGTATCGATGGCGCGCCCGTAGTTCAAGCGAGCTGGCGGCTCAGCGGGAGCAAGGTCCACGAAATCGGCAGGCTCCTCGCCCTCCAGCGCATCGGGAATGGGTCGCACGCCCTCGCGCAAGGAGACGTCGTCCACCCAGACGCCATCGGTCGGACGGTCGGAGACGATGCGCAAAAGAAAAGACGCCTCCTTCTCTCCGGTCACAAAGGTGTGTGTGACGCGTTCCCAGCGGCCGTGAGTCGCAGGCAACGAGCGGCGCACCGTCCACCCCTCGCCGCCGCCGATCCACGCGCCGGGCGGGGTCTCTCCGGTCTTCACAAAAGCCGCGAGCGTGTAGCTGGTGCCGGGCTTGACAGAAACCTCTTTCGCCAGACGGAGCGTTCCATACACGTGCGCCCCGAAGGCCGTGCCGTTGGTGATTTTGATGGCAGTCTTGCCCGAGTGCCGGTCCTGCGTGTCGAGGAACAGCTTCGCGTCCGTGTTGCGCGGCTCCCAAACCCAGTCTTTAGGACACGCGGTCCCGGCCTGCTCAAACGACCTGTTGGGCACGAGGTTTGCGCCGGGCTCAAAGGGCGAAAGCCGCAGCCGGGACTCTCCGGGCGCGAGAGGCGGCTCGTAAAGAAACGCCGTCGCCGCACCGCCGGGCTCCAGCATCACATCGTCGATCCATAACCCGGCGGTCTCGCTGTCCGTGTTGATGCGAACCGTGAACTGGGTCTCGCCGTCCACAGTGTTGAACGAGCCGGTCACGCGCTGCCAGCCCTCGGTCTTCTTGGGCAAGGCAAACCGATGCTGCCACCTGTCGCCGCCCCCGATCCAGGTGCTGCCGCTCTCGGTTTTGACGTAACAGGAGAGCGTGTAACGTTGGTTAGGGCGCACGCGCACGGTCTGGGCCAGGGTGCCGAAAACATTCGGCTTGAGTGGAGATGGATTCTTGAGGCAGAGGGATGTTTTACCGGAGCGCGCGACCGCAGCATCGGGCTGGCACGTGGCTTTGGCCACCCCGCCAGACCACTCCCATTCGGCGATCTTGTCGCCTTCCGTCTTCTCGAAACTTGCGTTGTTCAGAAGGTTCTCGGCATGAACCGTCGCGACAGATACAGAGACACAAAGAAAAAGCAAGCAGCGCATCACGTAATTCTCCCAAAGCTCACACAGATTTCAGCTACAAGAAGACAAAACAACAGGTAAGAGCCGCTGCATCGTCCATTGTTTCTTTTGTGCCTTACGCTTCATTTCCGCAAAAGCCGCACGATCACATTCAGCACGACGGTTAGAACGACACTCGCAATCAGACAGGTGACCACAGGAAAATGAAAAGACGAACTCTTGCCTTCAATGTGAATATCGCCCGGCAACCGTCCGAGGAACGGGAATTTGTCCGACAGCAGAAAGACCGCGCCCAGCGCCGCGATCACCCCGCCCATCACCACCAGCATCATGCCAAACTGTTTCATCGATCTTGCCCTTTTGGCGAAACTTGATTTTCTTCGTGTCTTGGTGGTTACTTCTGCCCTATCCGCAGCACTGCCGCGCCCACCAACCGCCCTGACCGCAGATCATCAAGTGCCTCGTTCGCCTGCTCCAGTCCATACGTCGTGATATGCGTTTCCATGCGGATGCCGGCGATCGCCTCAAAGAATGCCACACCGTCCGCACGCGTCAGATTCGCAACTGACCGCATGCACCTCTCCTTCCACAGCAGACTGTAGGAGAACGACGGGATGTCAGACATGTGGATGCCCGCGCACACCACGGTTCCACCCGGACGCACATGCGACAGCGCCGCTGGAACCAGTTCCCCTGCCGGCGCGAAAATCAGCGCAGCATCCAGCGCCTGCGGCGGACGCTCATCACTGTTGCCGGCCCACACGCAACCCAGGCTTCTTGCGAACGCCATCGCCTGTCCATCGCCCTTGCGTGTGAAGGCGTACACTTCGCGACCCTGCGTGACTGCGAGTTGCACCAACAGATGCGCGGCCGCGCCGAAACCGTAGAAGCCGATCCGGCGCGCCTCGGGTGCCATGCGGTAGGCGCGGTAGCCGATCAGCCCCGCGCAAAGCAGCGGTGCGGCGTGTTCCGATGACCAACCGCTTGGAATGTGGAAACAGTATCGTTCATCGGCCACACAATGCTCTGCGTAGCCACCATCGAGCGTATAGCCCGTGAACTTCGCCACCGCGCACAGGTTCTCGCGGCCGGACTGACAATACTCGCACACCCCACACGTCCAACCGAGCCAAGGGATGCCGATGCGCTCCCCGATCTTCACGAGACGGCATCCCTCGCCGACCTCCTCGACCACGCCCACAATCTCGTGTCCCGGCACGAGCGGCAGTTTCGGCTCCGTGAGTTCACCGTCCACGACGTGCAGATCGGTGCGGCACACGGCGCACGCCTCGACCCGTACCAGCGCCTGCCCGGCACCGGGGGTCGGCAGCGGCCGTTCGCGAAGGACCAGCTTTTGTCCTGCCCTCTCCAACACCATCGCCTTCATGCGGCACCTCCTCGATGTCAGGCGTTGATCATGATCGCCGGCCCTTAAATAAACGCACGTCCCAGCGGTCCGACCCCACCTCTGAGACGAGCCCCCCTGCGTGTTCAGTTGTTCTCAGGTAGGGCCCGGCCGCTGGGCGAGCCGCAGAACAATGCCACCTCGCAGGCTCTTACCGCGGCACCAGTGAATACCGCAAATCATCCAGTTGGTCGCCTTCCACAGGCAACAGCGCACAGGCGAATTGCCGCTGCCATTGCAGATGATCATTTCTAACCAGCAGGCAGTTCCAGCCCTGCTTGAGCGTGGCCTTGCCGAGCTCCTTGTTCTTGCCGCTCCGGTTCAGATCGGCGGTCATGGCCAGCACCCCGTTCATCCAGACCTCAAAACCCAGAGTAGCCGAGAAGGTCCGGTGTGTCAGCTGGAGTTGAACCGGACGGTCTTTTGCGCTGTAGACCCAGCGCACGGCATACAGAACGTCGCTCTGGCTGCCGAAGGTCAGACTGTAGGGCACCACGGAGTTGGGGTCATCTCCGGCTGTGTAATCTACGCACGGCGTGTTCACTTGCCAGCCGTACGTTTTCTTCCCGTCCGTGAACGGTTCCAGAAAATGTGTTCCGGACAACAACGCCGCCTCCATGAACGGAATACTGTTGGTCGGCTGATAGACCGGTTTCGTTCCCCACACGCCGCCGTTGCTGGGCCCGCAGACGACGCGCCAAGGAGCCGGAATCTGCACGGCTTGACGATAGCTTTCTGTGCCCACTTGGGCGACAATCGTCACAGAGGTCTGAAGCCTCTCAGGGACACCGCGGATCGAGAAGGTCGCCTCGGTCTTCGTCACAGGAGACTCGGCCACGGTCCAGCCGTTCGGCACCTCCACCGAGAAGGTCGGCACACGCGAGGCCTTCGACTCTTTTCCGTCATTCCAGAAGCAGGTCAGGCGGTAAGTCTGCTCCGCTCGCTCAGCGGGGCAACCCGGCTGCGGTTTGAACCAGTAGGTCACGCACGGCTTGGCCGGCACCAGTTCCGCGATTTTCGCGTCGATCTTGGCGTCGAAGGCCGCAACAAGCTTGTCGTCCTGTAGCGCCGCAACCATCGCTTTGGCGATAGCGGAATGCCCCAGCGGCTGCTGCGGATGCACGGTGTCCGGAATCACATGGCAGTCCTGCTTCACTTTGCGGCAGCGGGCCACGGCGTCGAAGACCGACGCGCCAGTCGCGGCTGTGCGGCACCTCTCCTCTTTGGCGAGATCGCGCGCCAAACGGTCCATGCGGTCGCGCACGCGGTTCTTGGGGGAAAGCGGATCTTCCGTCAGCGGCGTGATTTCGCACAGGACGAGCTCCCGCGGCGTAACGCGCTCGCGGATCGCCTGAATCAGCTCGCGATACTTCGCCTTCCACGTCTGCAGCACCGCTTCGTCGTCCAGCATCGTCGGCTTCAGAATGTCGTTCATGCCGAGCAGGATGAAGACGATGTCGCCATGTTTGGCGAACGCGGTCTGGACGTCGAATCCCCCGGTATTGGCAGGGACTGACTGCGTGCGGCTCTTGACCTCCAAGGTGTCCTTCCAGTCGAAGAGCGTGTTCCCGGAGAAGCCGAGGCCAATGACCTTGTTGTTGTACGAGGGATAGACCGTGTGCAAGCTGTTGGTGAACTGATGATAATACCCCTGCGAACCTCCTACGCCCTGGGCCGTGATGCTGTCCCCCACAAAGATGATCCGGTCGTTCGGTTTGAGCAGCGACTCCGACAGGCCCGCAGTTGCCATCATGCCGGCAAACAAAGCCATCCGAAACACGTTCATTCCCTCTCCCCCTTTTTGTTAAAACCCGGCCAAGGTCACAACAGGCGGCAACCCACCCTCGGCGTCGTCACCGGCCGTCCCTCTGTCCATTGACGGAAAGTGTACCATTTCCTTGAGAGTTGCTATCGCTCAAAATTCGGCCTGCCCTTATTTTTTCTCATCGCCCACATCCTCATGCCCCCATTATTTCGGGGTCATGATTTTGATGGAACGGTGCGGTCTTCAGTTATCCGTTTACATTCCGACGGATTATGCGATAATGATTTCACTCTTTTTTAAGGGGGCGACTTGGTTTCGACGGGGCAGTTGAAATTCTAGTGGCGCGCCGAGGACTCCGGTTGGCCTCGTAAAAAAACTGGAAAAAACCTAACTGCGAACAATAACTTCGCACTCGCAGCCTAATTAATTAGGCTCGACGCGGAACCGCTAATGTCTGCTAAGCGGGGAAGCGACGACTAGCAGATCCTGCCGGGGGCCGAGTAGCCGGGCGCCCGTGTCTTGACGAATCGTGGTTGCTGGTCTTCAGGTGAGCCTGTCTGTCGGCATTCCTGTTGACGAGACTTAATGGCAGAACACGCGCGTAGAAACTAGAAGGAAGCTGCTTCGGACGGGAGTTCGATTCTCCCCGCCTCCACCATTTAACCGTTGATGTTCAATGAGTTACGACGAGTAAAATGAGACTTTCTCATTTTTTACTCATGAGGGCGTCACCGATTTGAAGTCGGCGACGCCTTCTTTTTCTTTCGCCTTCGCCTTGGCATAGTGAATCACCCTCGACTCGCTGTCGTGTCCAGTCCACTGCATGATGCTCTGCAAAGACTCGTTCGCATCGAGGCGGCGTAAGATATCCGCATGTCACGATGCTCTGGTGACCGTCTCTTATTTTTTTAACCGTCCAATATCGCGATTTGCGTAATCGGTCAGTGACGGGGGGATGCGAGAACAACGCGTTTCAGATGAAACAGTGGCGCAAAACATGGGAGCGCGGGCGCCCTGCCCGCGAGAACGGCGGTTGCATGCTGGGTCACAGTCTGTCGTTCCAAGTTGGGCTTTGGCCTGACTCGCGTCGCCATGTCACGACGCGGGCGGGGGCGCCCGCGCTCCCAGTCGCTCCGCACACGATACGAACGAGACGCGCGACGCCCCGTCACTGACCGATTAGGGTGATTTGTCTGTTTGCCGCGTCATGAGGAAAACGGTATTATTTAAATTTTAGGAGTTCACCGCATGGACACAATCGACACCTTGACCGCCCTCTCGCCGCTCGACGGCCGCTACGCCAATAAACTTGGCGACCTACGCCCGATCTTCTCCGAGTTCGGTCTGATCCAGCGCCGCGTCGCCGTGGAGATCGCCTGGCTCGAAGCGCTCTGCGACTGCCCGGCCATCCCCGAGGCCCGCAGTCTGACCGCCGAAGAGCGGGAGTTCCTGCAGAAACTCGGAGACGGCTTCTCGGTCGCCGACGCGAAGCGGGTCAAGTCGATCGAGTCGGTCACCAACCACGATGTCAAGGCCGTCGAGTATTTCCTCAAGGAGAAGTTCGCTGGCACGACCCTCGAGGCGCTGGGCGAGTTTGTCCACTTCGCCTGCACCTCGGAGGACATCAACAACCTCGCGCACGCGCTGATGCTGCGGGACGGCCTGCGCGTGCTGCGCGCGGCGCAGGACAAACTGACCGACACGCTGGCCGCGCTCGCCGTGGAGACGCGCGACGCCGCGATGCTCGCGCGCACGCACGGCCAACCCGCTTCGCCCACGACGCTGGGCAAGGAGTTGGCAGTGTTCGTGCACCGTCTGCGTCGCCAAGCCGAGCAGCTCGACGGAATCATTCTGCCCGCCAAAATGAACGGTGCGGTCGGCAACTTTAACGCGCATCTCTCCGCTTATCCCAACGTGGATTGGGAGGCGCTGGCGCGCGGAGTCATCGAGGGCCGCTTCGGCCTGAGCCAGAACGTGCTGACGACGCAGATCGAATCGCACGACGGCATCGCGGAACTGTTCGACGCCCTGACGCGCTGGAACACGGTACTGCTCGATCTCAACCGCGATATCTGGTCCTACATCTCGCTCGGCTATCTGGGACAGAAGACGGTGAAGGGCGAGATCGGCTCCTCCACCATGCCGCACAAGGTCAACCCCATCGACTTCGAGAACAGCGAGGGCAACCTCGGCATCGCAAACGCCGTGCTGGAACACATGGCCCGCAAGTTGCCGGTTTCGCGCCTGCAGCGCGACCTGACCGATTCGACCGTGCTGCGCAACATGGGCGTAGGCTTCGGCTATTCGATGACCGCTTATCAGTCCACGATCAAAGGCCTTGGAAAAATCAAGCTCAACGCCGCACGACTGGCACAGGATTTGGACGAGGCGTGGGAAGTGCTGGCCGAGCCGATTCAGACCGTAATGCGCAAGCTGGGCAAGGCGAACCCGTACGAGCAGCTCAAGGAGCTGACGCGCGGCCGCAAGATCAACGCAGAGATCATGAAAACGTTTGTCGAGGGGCTGGACATCCCAGCCGAAGACAAGCAGCGCCTGCTTACGCTGACGCCCGCGACCTACACCGGCATCGCCGTAAAACTGGTCGACGCAATCCAGTAGCGCGACTCGGCAACAGAAAAAGAGCGGCCCGTTGGGAGCCGCTCTTTTTTTGCCCGCCCGTTTCGTTCTGGGTTACTTCACCCGCTCGAGGCGCGCGGTCCAGCCGCCGCCCGGAGCGAGTTTGACGGTCAGCGGCTTGCCGCCTTCGACCACCTGCGTGGCGCGCGTGTAGTCGGTGGCATCGCGGTCCGCATTGATGCCGTCCGCAAAGATCTCGGCCTTATACGAACCTTTCAGGAAACCAAGGTCAAGCTTCAGCTCGTGCGGCTCCCAGTTGCAGATAGCCGAGACATACCAGACGTCGCCCTTGCGCCGCGCGATCGCGGCATAGGACTCGGCCTCGCCGGCGAGGCCGACCGTCTCGTCCCAGACCGTCGGAATCTTGACCATGAAGTCCGTGCAGGTCTGATTGCGCATGTACTGCGTCGGCGTGTCGCACAGCATTTGCAGCGGCGCCTCGAACAGCGACATCAGCGCCATCTGGTGGACGCGCGTCCCCTGCGAGGTCGGCAGCGAGTAGTTGGCCTTGAAACCCTTCTTGGTCTGGTTGAGCATGGAGCCGGGCGTATAGTCCAGCGGGCCCGCGACCATGCGGGTGAAAACGATCTTGCAGTCGTGGGACATGAAGTCGGCGCCGTTCTCCCACTTGAGCTGCTCCAGCCCGTGAACGCCCTCGAAGTTGATGATGTTCGGACAGGTCCGCTGCATACCCGTCGGCTTGAACATGCCGTGGTAGTCGACCAGCAGCTTGTACTCGTTCGCGATGGTCGCCGTCTCCTCCAGAAACTTCACGACGAACTGGTCGTCGCGGTCCATGAAGTCGATCTTGAAGCCCTTCGCACCCATGTCCGCGTAGCGCTTGAAAACCTCGTGCTGGCGGCCGACGAGCTGCGGCCACGAGCACCACAGAATGATGCCGACCCCGCGCTCCTTGGCGTACGTGATCAGCGCGGGCACGTCCACGTCCGGATGGATCTCCATGATCTTCAGGCTGACCGACCAGCCCTCGTCGAAGATGACGTATTCGATGCCGTTCTTCTGCGCGAAGTCGATATAGTACTTGTACGTCTCCGTGTTGCAGCCCGCGCGGAAGTTCACGCCTGAAATGTTCCAGTCGTTCCACCAGTCCCAGGCGACCTTGCCGGGCTTGACCCAGCCGAAATCGCCCTTGAGCTTATTCGGAGTCGCCAGCTTATACACAAGGTCGGATTCGACCAGCTTGATCGGCTGGTCGGCCAGAACAAAGACGCGCCAAGGAAAACTGCGGGTGCCCGCAGTCTCCGCCAGCCAGGGCTCGCGGTCCTTGATTTTGCGCTGACGCTGCGTGTCTTCAACCGTCTTGCTGACTGGATACGGGGCCAGCCACGGCGAAAGGCGCGCGCTGTCCTTGCCGTCGCGGTAGAGGTTCCACCCCGGGTAGTCGAGCAGGTCGGACTCCGTCACGCACATGCAAACGCCGTCCGCATATTCAAGCAGCAGAGGGAGGTAAATCAGGCGGCTCTTGTCCGGCGCGGTCTGGGAGACCTTCGTCTTCTCGTAGATCGACTCCCAGCTGTTCTGCAGCTTGTCCTGTTTCGGGTCGTCGCGGTTGCCCCAGTTGTAGCCGACGTAGGCCGTCAGCTCAGGCGTCGGGAAGTTGATGGCAGCCATCTCGTCGGTCACCTTGATCTTGCCGTCGAATGCAGTCACGAAGCGATAGGCCACGCCGTCGTCGTCCGCGCGCAGCACCACTTGGTACCCGCCTTCGAAGGAAACGGTCGTTTCGTTGCCATTCTCCTTGATCTCCGACTTCTTATACACCGGCGTTTTGAGAACGCCCGTGACCGCACGCGTCTGTTTGCCGGTCACCTTCGGCTTCGCGCCGAGCACGCCCTTGCCGTCGACCGTCAGGCTGACGGCGGTCGGCGAGACCCGCACCTGTCCGTTGCGGACAACCGCATACTGCAGCGACTCTTCCGCGATCAGTTGGATTTCGTTCTTCCCGTCCGGCGATTTCAGCGTGATCGTCTCCGCGCAGAGCGTGGCCGAAAAACCGGCAGCGAAAAGTGCCGTGCATAAAGACTGTGAGCGCATTCCGTTCTCCTCCGTGTCGTCTGGGCTATCCCCTTAGGCTGTAAAAAAACATCCCCGGTAGTGTAATGACTCTTGCGTGCCTTGACAAATGATACCGGTATCGATTCCCCTACATTGCGGCCTGCACGTCTTTTTCGCCTTATTGCATCAGCGGCGCGCCGGTGGTGATCGTCGTGATCCGCACCCGCGGATTGACACCCGCCGCACAATCGCAGTCGAAGCGAAGCTGGTTGGCACCTGCCGCCAGCACTGGCACATCGTCCGCAACCGTGACCTCCTGAAGAAGGTTTCCGTCCGGCCCGAACACCCTGCAATCGCGCGGCGAGTTAAACTCCAGATAACGGCCGCTTTCCATTTCAACCGGCAACCGCAACGTGCGCCCGCCTGCGGTCACGCGGGGGTTGCGGATCCAAGCCTTCACGAGCGGCGTCGCGACCACGGGACTGAGTGCGCACGTCACGGCGCCGTTGGGTGGCAGGTTGTTGACCCAGACCGTAAGTTTCTCGATCTGATTGTAGTCCACCCGCTCGCGATAGATGGCATAGGGACCTCCGTATGGCCAGACATAGTCCGCGTAGCGTTCTCCCTCTGGCTCGATCAGTTCGCAGTATCGCCACCCCGAGAAGTCCACGACAACGTAGTGCTCGCCGAGACCCGCAACCACGTGCTCGGGGCATTTCATCTGAAAGTTCAGAACTTCGCCCTGCCCATCGCCATGCACCCACAAACCTAAGGCCCGTTCGCCGCCGAGTTTCAGCGGCGGCGTGAACGTCTTGCCGAAGCAGGCCCACGTCGCGCCACGCTCAGGCCGGGCATTCGTTGCCGTGAGCAGCCCGCTCGACACACCTGCTTTGATCTGGTTGGTTGACAGCGCGAGGCTCGCGGTGACCCCCTTTGCCTGCGCCGCGTCAGAAAATTCCGCAGGGGTTGTGAACCCGGCCAGAGTGACAGCGTTGGTGGTTCCATAAGGCTCAGCCGACATCAGCACTTCCAGCCTCAGCCGCAGCGGCTGTCTCTCAAACGTGTTGGTCACCGCCCATGTGGCGCTCTCACCGGTGATGCTTTCGACCTTATGCTTCTCGTACCTCACCGGTCGGAGCTGAGGCTTCCCTGCAGAATCCTGATCGAGCGTGAACTCGTCCCCTGGCACTTTCAGCCGGGCTTTCACGGATTCCGGAATCGCTTGTGCGTGGCGCAGCGCCTCATAGTTCCGCGTGATGCCGCCGAGGCGCTGCAGCGTGGCGTTGTTGGCGAACAGGCCCGGCGTCACGCCCATGAGCGACAAGCCAACGTCGTTTCCGATCGCCTTGCAGCACAGATATTCGATGTCATCCGCGAACGTCGGCTCGCCTTGCGGTCCGGTCCAAGTCTTGATCGCCCACCACCCAAGATGCATCGGAAGAAAAGAGCGCCCTTCGTGCGCGTTCGCCGCGCAGTGGATGTCGATGAACCGTTTGTGGCTGCGGGTCGGGTGATCCCACGCGCCCATCCGCGACCTCACGGCCCACAAGTGATGGTGCATGGTGCTCATCTCCAGAAGCATGGGGTGGTCAAAGCGTTTCCAGAGTTCATAGACGAACATCGAACCGTAATGCCAACTGGCCGCGCCTCCGCCGAGAATGTCCTCGCCGTCGAGCGCATCAATGTACATCATGTCGAAGCCACAGTCGTTGACGGTCTGCGCCTGACGCGCCGCGACCTCCGCCAGCAGCGTTGAATCGGCGTCCGGGGTGAAGCGGCCGAAACACTCTTTCAAGTGATGAACCTGAGCGCCCTGCGCGTGCGGCGCGGCGCGCGTCCCGCAGGCGCCGCGCCGGCACTTGGAGAAGGCGAAAGGCGCAGCCTGACTCACTTCCGAGTAAGTGATCAATTCATCATCCACCTGCACTGTCGCGCTGTTGCGCACAAAAAACCCGGTGATGGCGGACATGCCGGTGGTCGGCTCAACAACGACAACCGTCTGATTGCCCGTGCCCAGCGCCTCGGCCAGCGTGAACGTTGCGTCTTTCCCCAGCCGCTTGTCCGGCACCGGCGTCACCCACGGGCACTGCTTGTCGATGAAGAACGCGTACGTGTGCAAGCCGGCCTTGAGACCGGCTGCATGCACTTTATCCACCGCTGCCTTGAGCCCGGCCCTGCCGTTCGGATACAGTGCGGGAAAGGGCTCGGCGTCGCCGTAGCGCGACATGCCGTCGAAATCGATCTGATTAATTCCCATGCTCTGGGCGAGCTTGATCCAGTCGTCCGCCGTCTTCTCTGAGATGGGTGCGAACAGATAGGAACCGCGGTTGATCTCGGCATCGAGCGCCCACGGCCCGCCGGTCGGCGAGTGCGGCAAGTCCGACGCGGCGGTGACGACCGCTTGCAGCACCTGCCGCAGCTCCGCCTGCGGACAGCCGACCAGAGCAACCTTCGCGCCTGCGAATCCGAAACGCGGATAACAGCGCGCCTCCAACTGCTTAGACGCTTGTGGCAGCCCGCGCACCTCTGCCTGCAGGTTCAGCGCCAGCGCGCAGGCGGCGAACGGCTCTTCGGGAACACCCTTTACCGTGAGCGGCAGATGGACAAAGCGACATTCTTCTACGCCTTCGCCCGTGACAGAGATAACCTCGACCGCGAGGCTGTGCTTGACGCCCGTGACCTTGAGCGCGACGCCGACTCCCGCATCGCCGAAGTCGAACAGCAGACGGCCGTCCACCAGCTCCGCGTGACGCGCGTCATAATATTTTCCGGCTTTCTTCACGCGCATGAAGGCCGCAACTGGCCGCGGCGCGCCGTAGTTGATGCCGGTTGTTTTGTCGGTGAATTCACTGGTGCGCGCGTCGGTGCCGAGCACCCAGCGCAGGGTATCGCTCTCGACGCTGAACGCCGCCGGCACCTGACCCGTCTCGGCAAAAGCCATTTGCCAAGCCGCCAGACAAGCCGCTGCAATTTCCAGTCGCCTCATAATTCCCTTACTGATTGTTCAAAATCAAGCAATCACTCACGCGGCTTCACGTTCCAGACCGTCAGTGCGCACAAGACCGACAGCACCGACGCGCCGATCCAGAACAGGGCAATGTGGTCGACCTCGTAAGACCGGCCTCCCAGCGTGCACGCGAAGTGCGCGAAGGAATAAACCGTCTTGCCACCCTCGACCGTGCCCTGCGATTTGATCAGGTAGCCGCTCACGATGTCCTGAATGCCTGCGCCGAGATACGAGGCGATCCCCACGACGCCCAGCGCCGCGCCCGCCGCGTTCTTTGGGGCCACGTCCACGGCCATCAGCCCGCCGAGGAAGCAGAAGAGCACGCCGATCGACGTTCCGAAAAGCACCATCGCAAACACATCCACGCTTTTGTGCGCCCCAGGCACCAGAAGGAACAGGCCGAGCGCCACGGTGTTCATCAGGCCGGCGATCAGCGCGGGCGCGTTGCGGCGGCCGCCGAACAGCTTGTCCGAGATCACCCCGCAAAAAAGCGTGCCCGCCAGTCCGCAGACCGCGTTGACCGAAATGATCGAGCTGGCCTCCAGGTTGGTGTACCCTTTCTTCATCTCCAAGAAATAGATGCCCCAACTGTTGATCGCATAGCGGGCCACGTAGATGAACGCGCTCGACAACGCGATCATCCACACCGCCCAGTTGGTCAGAACCGCCTTCTGTCCGGCCCACACCGACGCGTGCTCTTTCTCGAATTCCGGCTGCGTCGGCTCGCCTGACCATTCGATGATCGACGGCAGGCCTTCGCTCTGCGGGCTGTCGCGATAGAATATCCAAGCCAACACCACGCCGACGAGCCCGAACAGGGCCGCACCCGTGAAGCCCCACCGCCATCCGAACGAGGTCACGACGAGCGAAGTGAGCACATAGGTCAACGCCTCGCCCAAGTTATGGCTGGTACACCAGATGCCGTAGTAGGTGCCGCGCTCACGGTTGCAGAACCAGCGCGCCAAGCCCACCACGCTCGCAGGCGCGCCCATGGACTGCGCATAGCCGTTGATACCCCAAAGCACCGCGAAGAGCAGCGCGGGAATATGGAACCCCAGCGCGAAGTTGGCCAGCGCCGAGACAAACAGGCCGAACGACATGAACTTGCGGATGTCGCTGCGGTCCGCGAGAAAACCGTTCACGCATTTGCCGATTGCATAGGCGAAGAACAGCGCCGACCCGATGTATCCGAGCTGCTCGGTCGTGAGGTAGCCCGAGTCGACCAGCGGTTTCTTCATCACGTTCAGGCTCAGCCGGCAGACGTAGTAGAGGCCGTAGACCACCACCATCACGCCCACGGCGTACACGCGCAGCCGGCGGTATTTCGACGCCTGTTCCGCGTGTGTGCCAATCACCGGACGATACGCGGCAGGCTCGAAAAACGAAAAGAGCTTCATGCGATCTCCCTCAACTGTTCATCGTCGCCACGACGTCCACCCCCGTGCCGCAAATGTCCGCCACGACCACATCCCCGATCTTCACGGGAGCTGTTAAATGCGCTTCTCTGATCCGCTCCAAACAAGCGAATATCTTGTCTTTGGGAACCGGACGCGCCGTCTTGACGCTCAGAGGCGTGCGGCGGCCGCTCACGGTCACCCGCGCCGTCACCATCCGCGTCGGGCAGACGCACTCCTGCCGCGCATAGGCCACGCCGCGGCCGCACCCCGCATTGTCTACAGACACGACCGCCGCGCCTTCAACCGCAACGCTCAGGCGGCAGCCCATAGGACATCCGATACAGGTGATCTCACGCGCGGTCATGCCACCACCTCCACCGTCAGTTCGTGCGCCGAAGCAAACCCGGTAAGCTGGTCTTTCGTCACCGTCACATTCACCATCTCTCCCGGCGTCAGGATCCGATGTTTCTTGCGCAACACCTCTTGACCGTCGATCTTCACACAAACCGCGGCATCTTTGCAAACCGCAGTCGGACGGAACATCAGCGAAACCTCGTTCTCAATCCGCTCCACGCCGAGCGACTGCGGCACCACGCCGCGCACGCCAGCCCCGTCCCTAACCCGTATCACCGGCTTGTGAGAAATAGCCTGCGAGCGCGCAAAGGCGGCCGCATGCCTTCCGGCCTGAGCAGACTCTAGCGTAACAAAATCAACCAGATCGTGAACATGTAAAACATTTCCGCAGGCGAAGATGCCGGGCACGCAGGTCTGCAGCGACTCATCCACCTGCGGACCGGATGTGGCAGGCGACAGTTCGACACCCGCCCCCTTTGACAGCTCGTTCTCGGGAATTAAACCCACGGAAAGCAGCAACGTGTCGCAATCGAAACGCCGCTCCGTTCCGGGCACTGGTTTGCGCAGCGCATCCACCTGCGCGACCGTGACCCCCTCCACCCGTTCCCGTCCGTGGATATCCACGACCGTATGGCTCAGCAGCAATGGAATATCGAAATCGTCAAGGCACTGCACCACGTTGCGCGTAAGCCCGCTGGAGTAGGGCATCAGCTCCACACACGCCAGCACCTTCGCGCCCTCGAACGTCATGCGCCGCGCCATGATGAGCCCGATGTCGCCCGAGCCGAGGATCACGACGCGCTTGCCCGGCATCCAGCCGTCCCGATTCACGAAGCGCTGCGCCGTGCCTGCCGCGTAGACTCCCGCCGGACGCCAGCCCGGAATCATCAGCGCGCCGCGCGTCCGCTCGCGGCAGCCCATCGCGAGCACAATGGCCTTGGCCCGAAACCGCTGAAGCCCGTGTGCCGGGCTCACCGCCGTCACGATGCGTTCGCGCGTGATGTTCAGCACCAAGGTGCCGCACTGCACCGGGACCTTCAGCTCCGCGGCCTTGTCGATAAACCGTTGCGCATACTCCGGACCGGTCAGCTCCTCTTTAAACACGTGCAGGCCGAAGCCGGTGTGGATGCACTGCCGCAGGATGCCGCCCAACGCCTCGTCGCGTTCGAGCAGCAACACAGATTCGCAGCCCGTTTCGCGGGCCGCAATGGCTGCAGCCAATCCTGCGGGTCCGCCGCCGATGATGAGTGTGTCGATGTCAGTCATGAGATTGAAGGACCCGCGACCAGCGACTCTCGGGATCCTTCCCGCAGGTCGCTAGTCGAGTGTCGAGCGTCGTTATGAGATTCGATCCCCCGCCGAATTTGGTGATCTGCTCCGGAGTCAACGCCAGTTCTTCGCTCAGGATCGCGATGATGCGCGGCGCGCAGAAGCCACCCTGGCAACGGCCCATGCCTGCCCGCGTGCGCCGCTTGACTCCGTCCAGCGTGCGCGCCCCGATGCGACAGCGGATCGCCGCGCGGATCTCAGCCTCGGACACCGTCTCGCAGCGACAGACGATATGGCCAAACGCGGGATCGCGCAAAATGGCCTCGGCCCGCGCGGCGTCGTCCATATGCCGAAACACCGGCCAGTGCCCAGACTCTTGCACAAAGCCCTGTTTTTTGACCGCACCCAGCTTACCGGCGATCCGCTCCGCGAGCCAGACGCCCACCGCAGGCGCGGCGGTAAGCCCTGGCGACTCCATGGCCGCCGCATTAAAGAACCCCGGCGCGTCGGAGGCCTCGCCGAGCACAAAGTCTTCACGGTCGCCGCGTGCCCGAAGCCCCGCGAACGTCGCGATCACGCCGGACAGCGGCAGATCGTTCCAGGTGAGGGACGCCGCCCGCCGGATCTTCTCTAAGCCGGATGCCGTTGTGCGAGTGTCGGTCTTGTCCTCGATGTTCTCCGCCGTGGGACCAACGATCAGCGTGCCGTCAACAGTCGGCGAGACCAACACGCCCTTGCCCATCGCGGAGGGCACCTGGAAGATCGTGGCCCGGAACGTCCCGGCGTAAGCTTTGTCGATCATCAGATATTCGCCTCGGCGCGGCGTGATCTTCAGCTTTTCGGCGCTGACCTGATTGTTCAGCTCGTCCGCATAAAGTCCGGCGGCATTCACCACGGCGCGCGTTTCGAACCTTCGCCCGTCGTCCGCCACGACGGTCCACCCGCCCTCGGCCCGGCGCGACACCGACTGCACGCCACAGTTGAAAAAGAAAGACACGCCGTTCGCAGCGGCATTCTCGGCCAACCGGAACGTGAGTTCGTACGGACAGCAGATGCCGCCCGTCGGCGCGACCAGCGCGGCGCAGACATCGCGCCCGATGTTCGGCTCCCACTCGCGCACCTGCTCGCGATTGACGATATGCAACCCAGGCACGCCGCTCTTGTCGCCCTGCGCCTTGAGTTCCTCCAGCGTCGCGATGGACTCCTGCGAGAATGCGGTCACCAGCGACGTGTTGCGCTGGAACGGGACGCCCAACTCGCGGCACAGCGGTTCGAACAGGGCATTGCCGAGCACGTTGAAGCGGGCCTTGTTCGTGCCCGGCTTGGCATCGTGCCCCGCGTGGACGATCGCGCTGTTGGACTTGGTCGCACCCTCGGCCACGTCGCACGCTTTATCCATAACAACGACGCGCAACGCAAACCGCGAAAGCTCGCGAGCCACCGCACAGCCGACCACGCCCGCGCCGATCACAATCACATCGTTCATGCGAGATCTCCCAGCGTTTCGAGCACCAGACTCGGACGCGTGCCACAGTAAACGTCTAAGCTCTCCCGCGTCGTCTCACCTGACAGCACGCAAACGAAATCGATCCCGGCGGCGTCAGCCATGGCCTTATCCGTATAGAGCCGATCACCCACAACCGCGATCTCATCAGGGGCGAAACGGCGCAGCACCGGGGCCAGCAGCGAGGGCGAGGGTTTTCCGAAGATCTGCGACGGCTCGCGGCCGTTGGTGACACGCAACAGCGCGATCAGACCACCGACATCCGGAATCGGCCCCTCTTCACTGGGGCAGCAGGCGTCGCCGTGCGTAGCCACATAGTCGAGGCTCATATCGGCATTCAGGAGGGCAGCGGCGCAACGCAGCTTCTCATAAGTCAGTTCGGTGTCATACGTGAGCGCCACCAGCCGATTCGCGCCGTGAGCATACTCGAAGCGCACCTCCGGCAGGCGGGCGGCGAGGTGCTTGAACACTAAGCCGTTGGCGACCAGATAGACCGAAGCGTAGCCCTGTTCGCGGATGTACGCCTCCAGCGTGACGAGTGGAGTCAGAATGTGCTCCGCATCCGTGCGAATTCCCGCGCCCTGTAACTTCTCGAGATAGGCGGCAGGCGTCTTGGATGTGTTGTTGGTCAGATAATAGAATTCAAAAGTGTCTGCAAGCCTGTTCACAAAACGGATGGCAGGAACGATGGGTCTCTTCCCCATGAACAGCGTCCCGTCCAAATCGCAAACGAACACGTTCTTCTTTTGGAGATCAAAGCTCGAAGGAGTCGACATCTATGGGCCAGCCTTTTCCGCAGTCGCTGCAAATCGGAGCGTACAAGCTCTTCCGATTCATTCGCTAGAACTATATACCAACGGAGGCGGTCTGTGCTGCGCGGAAACAGGGTAATTTCAGGTTAGACATCACGCTGCGGCCGACCCGGCGTCTTCAAGCTCTCTTCCCTATCGGAGTTCACTTGTGCCCCGGCCGACCTAAACCTCCCTCGACCGAATCAACCGCACGCACGGCATACAGCGCGCGGACTTGAGCCTCGGAAAGCGGCTGCAGATACATGCGCATGTCGTCTAACCAGCCACGGCCTTTGATGTTCTTGGCATTCCCGCCGCCCATCGTAATCACACCGCCGGGCGCGACCCACTGCGTGATCGCACTGCTGGCACGCGACTGGCCATCGACGTACAGCCACATCCGATTGGTGCTCACGCTGTCCCAGACGAGCGCGAGATGGTGCCATCGGTCCGCGCCACCCATGCGCGTTAAATCGCAGGACACATCGCCCAACTTCTTGTCCATTCTGAAGCGCAACACGCCCTTGTCGGTGATCCACATCTCCCACTGGTCGGGGTGGCGGTCGGTATCGAAAACAGTGTTGAAGTTGTAGAGCGCCGACGGCCGATACCACAGCGCGATCGACCCCTGTTTGGGAAGCGGGCACACGACGTGCGGCCCGGCGTTGGTTCCGTCCAGCACAAGGGCACGGCCTTCGATGCCGTTCGTGTAAACAGGCGTCCCCCCCACCACCGCATCGAACGCCGACCCGCCGCAGCCGCTGTTGGTCGCCGCACCGTCGAACGCCCAGCACACCAACGGACGCCCTTCCGGGCGCGCCCGCGACAAAGCCGCAAGCTCCGCGCCGCAGTTGCTCGTGATCGTGTCGACTCCCATCGCTGACAGCTCGGCGGCCAGCGAAGCCTCGTCGACCGTCCACACGTGGAAGCTGAGCCCCGCGTTCTTGACCTCCCGCACATACTCCGCGCTCAGCGCGACAGAGGCTTTCGCATCGATGCCGGAAGCGTTGCAGGCCTTCGCCGCAGCAACGGCATCGGTCGCGGAAGGGACGGGCTGCCCCTTGTCGTTCACTTTGGTGCCCGTCAGCCAATACGTGCGGTAGGCGGGCAGTTGTTGCCGCAACGCAGCGACCACGTTGGTCTTGAAGCAGATGAAGAGCACGCGGTCAGGCGTGGCCTTAGGCTCCGCCGCCATCTCCTTGACAAGCTGCGGCACCACCTCCGGCCCGCATTTGACCTCCACATAGATCTCAAATTGATCGTGCGCCAGCGACAGCAGTTCCGCCAAGGTCGGCAGGCGCTCTCCCTTGAACTGCGGCCCTTTCCGCACGCCTGCATCCAAGGCGCGCAGCTCCGACAACGTGGAATTGCTGACCACCAAATCTTGGTTCGCCGTCCGCTTGGTCGTGCCGTCGTGGATGCAAATGATCCCGTTATCTTTTGTCAGATAGATGTCACATTCGAAGCCGTCGGCCTTTCTCGCAACCGCCGAACGGAACGAGGTCATCGTGTTCTCGGGCGCATCCAGCGACTCGCCCCGGTGCGAGATGAAGCGAACGCGAGGCTCGTTTGCGGAAGCTAAACAACAGCAGGCCAGTGCCGCAGCAACGGCCAACGCCATCACGGCGTTATTCATTCCTTGTTTGTTCATCATTGTATCCTAATTACGGTTCCCTTCGAAGGCAGCAAAGTCAGCGCCGCGATCTCTTCGGCGGTCAGGGCACGGTCGTAGACGCGCACCTCGTCCCAGACTCCGTTCGCCGCGCTGTTGCTGGCCCACACGCTCCCGATGCGCAGAGTGCGGTCGGAATTGACCCAGCCCGCGTCGGTGAGCGCGGAGGTCGCGCGCAGGACGCCGTCGACGTAGAGCTGGGTCTGCTGCGCCGCGCGGTCCCACGTGAACGCGACATGGTACCAACTGTTGGAGCCCCGAAGGTTGTCGAGGTCGTACGTAAGCGTCCCGCTGTTGACCCGCGCGGCCAGCCTACCGTCGCTGTAGATCCAGCTTTCCCAGCAGTTGTCGCCTGCGGAGTTGTCCATCAGCGGCTGGTAGTTGTACCACGGTCCGCGCGCGTAATACCAGAACGCGATCGTGCCGACACTCGAGCCCAGCGCGTTGGAGACCGACACGCAGGAGCCGCCGGTGCCGGGCGTCGCGGCAGGAGTGTAAGACAGCCCTTTCCCGATCTGTGCCTTGACGAACGACGCCGAGCCGGTTACCACAACAGCGTTGCTGCCCGCGACGTCAGCCGCCGTGCCGTCGAGCGGCAGATACGCCACCAGCCCGCCGTGCTGTCCAAACTCGCCGTAAACTTCGGTCACGCGGTTGGACGAGAGCGGCGTCTCGAAAATTTGGACGTCTGATGCGATCCCCGTCCCGTTCGTGTTTCCCGCGTTCCCGCCGCCGATGAGCAGATTCGAGCCCGCCACCGGCCAGGCGCTCCCGCTCGTGTTCACGCCGCGCCCCCTCTCGACGCCGTTCACGTAGAGCACGACGTTGCTGGAGAGCGCGTCCCACGTCCCCACGATGTGGTACCAGCGGTTGGAGCCGCTGCCCAGACTGTAGCTGGCCGTCGATGCTGCCGTCGGGCGGAAATAGAGCTTTCCGCTGTTATCGATCCAGCACTCGTAGTTGTCCTTGTCGCCGGAATTGTCGAAGACCTCGTTGTAGTTGTACCAGGGGCCGGGCACGTAGTACCACAACGCGACCGACCCCGACGCGGGCATCCGGTAAAGAACAGACGCGAGGTCGTTCGTGCGGTAAAGCGCCAGCGCCTGACCTTTATTGTTCCAGCCGTTCGTCCAGACGGGGCCGCCACTCAGCGCCGCGTCGTACCGCGCTCCGCCCGTGCCGGAGTTCGTCACAGTCCCGTCGAGCGCGAGATGCACGACCGGAGCCCGCGCCGCAGCCTCCGCATGCAGCGCCTGGATCTGCGCCGCGGTCAGCGCCGCGTTGTAGACACGCACGTCGTCCACGACCCCCTTGCCTTTGGTGTTGCCGGAATTGCCGCCACCAATATAGAAGGAGGCCCCAGGCGCAACCCAGTTGGCGATCGCAGCCGCGCCCTGCTCGACGCCGTTGACGTACAGCCGCGCCACCTTGTTGGACGTGTTGTCCCAGACGTACGCGATGTGGTACCAGTGGTTGGATCCGTTCTGCTTGCTAACCAGGTTGTCGTAGGTGATGTCCCCCGTGCTGCCGGTATTATTGATCCGCGCACGCAGCCGTCCGTCGCTGTAGATCCACATTTCCCACTGGTCCGCGCCCACTGAGTTGTCGAACACGCTGTTGTAGTTGTAGAACAGCTCCGGCTTATACCACAGCGCGATTGTCCCTTGGCTGGTAAGCGGGTATGCGACGCTCGCGAAATCGTCCACGCCGTCCAGCCACAGGCCCCTGCCCGCGATCCCATTTGTGTAGACGGGCGAGCCGTGGAGAGTCGCGTCGCAGATGGATCCGACGCTCCCGCTATTCGTTGCGGTATTGTCGAACGTCCAGTGAATCAGCGGCTCCGTGCTCGACGCGGCAGCCGTCTGTGCCGCAAGCACGGCGGCACAGTCGCTGGTAATCGAATCGACGCCGAGCGCAGCCAGCGCGACGACGCGCGGCGCGCTGTCGACGGTCCACACGTGGAAGCTGGCACCCGCGGTTTTGATGGCGCTCACATAGCCGGCATCCAATGCCGCGTGGTCCTGCACGTCCACACCGTTGGCACCGGTCGCCTGCAGCGTGGCGATCACGCTGGCAGCGCTGGGCACTAACCCGCCGCTCGCATTCGTGCTGAGGTTTGACAGCCAGTAGGCGCGGTAAGCCGGGAGTTGCTGGCGCAAAGCGCCGATCACATTGGTGCTGAAACCGATGAACACCACGCGCTCCGGCGTGGCCTCGGGTGTGGACGCCAGCACCTCCCTGAGCCGCGGCAGGATTTCTGTGCCGCATTTAATTTCAACGTAGATTTCAAATCCGTCGTGCGCCAGCGAGAGCGCCTCCGACAGTGTCGGGATGCGCTCGCCAGCGAACTGGGCCCCCTTCCACGAGCCCGCATCCAGTGCCCGGAGCTGCGCGAGCATCGACGTGGCGACGGTCAGGTTGGTGCCCGTCGTCCGCGTCGTCGTGGCGTCGTGGATGACCGCGATCTCGTCGTCGGCTGTCCGATAAATGTCGCACTCGAAGCCGCCGGTCTTACGCTCCGCGGCCAGCCGGAAGGCCGCCATCGTGTTTTCGGGCGCGTCCAGCGACTCGCCGCGATGGGAGATGAGGCGGACTGCGGACGTATCCCCCAGCAGGTTCAAGCCGTTTCCTACAACCGCAAGAGAAAATAACAGGGTGCGCCACTCGACGGGTAATACTCTCATTCCGCTACCTGACGCCGATCATTGTTCCCGTCGGAGGAGGCGGAGGGGGAATCACCATCAGCGCCACAATCTCATCCGCTGTCAGAGCGCGGTCATAGACGCGCACCTCGTCCCAGACTCCGTTCGCCGCGCTGTTGCTGGCCCACACGCTCCCGATGCGCAGGGTGCGGTCGGGGCTGACCCAGATTGCGTCGGTAAGCGCGACGGTCGCCCGCGAAACACCGTCGACGTAGAGCTGGGTCTGCTGCGCCGCGCGATCCCATGTGAACGCGACATGGTACCAACTGTTGGAGCCCCGAAGGTTGTCGAGATCGTACGCAAGCAACCCACTGTTGATACGCATGGCCAGCCGCCCGTCGTTGTAGATCCAGCTCTCCCAATAGTTATCGCCTGCGGAGTTGTCCATCAGCGGCTGGTAGTTGTACCACGGCCCGCGCGCGTAATACCAGAACGCGATCGTACCGACACTCGAGCCCAGCACGTTGGAAACCGACACGCAGGAACCGCCGGCGCCGGGCGTCGTGGCCGGAGTGTAGGAAAGGCCCTTTCCGACCTGCGACTTGACGAACGACGCCGAACCGGATATCACAACGGCGTTGCTGCCCGCGACGTCCACCGCCGTGCCGTCGAACGGCAGATACGCCACCAGTCCGCCGCGCCGCGCGAAATCGCCGTAAACCTCGGCCACGCGGTTGGACGAGAGCGGTGTCTCGAAGACCTGAACGTCTGATGCGACCCCCGTCCCGTTCGTGTTCCCTGCGTTCCCACCGCCGATGTAGAAGCTCGTGCCCGCCACGGGCCAGGCGCTCCCGTTTGTGTTCACGGTGCGCCCCCGCTCGACGCCGTTCACATAGAGAACGACGTTGCTGGAGAGTGCGTCCCATGTCCCCACGATGTGGTACCACCGGTTGGAGCCGTTGCCAAAGCTATACCCGGCAGCCGACGTCGAGGCGGTCGGCCGGAAATAGATTCTTCCGCTGTTGTCGACCCAGCACTCGTAGTTGTCTTTGTCGCCGGAATTGTCGAAGACCTCATTGTGATTGTACCACGGGCCGGGCAGGTAATACCACAGCGCGATCGTCCCTGATGCGGGCAGCCGGTAGGGAACCGATACACAGTCGTTTGTGCCGTAGAGCGCCAGCGCCTGTCCCTTGTTGTTCCAGCCGTTCGTCCAGCCAGGCATCGGATCTCCCTGCAATGCTGCGCCATATTTGACCCCGCCCGTGCCAGCGTTCGTCACCGCACCGTCGAGCGTGATCCGCACGGCCGGGGCCTGGGCCGCGATTTCCGCGTGCAGCGACTGGACCTGCGCCGCAGTCAGCGCATTGCTGTAAACCCGCACGTCGTCCACAACGCCTTTGCCCTTGGTGTTGCCTGCGTTACCACCTCCGATGTAGAAAGTGGTACCTGGCGTAACCCAGGTGGTGATCGCGTTTGTGCCCTGCTCAACGCCGTTGACGTACAGCCGCGCCATCTTGGTCACGACGTTGTCCCAGACGTACGCGATATGGTACCACTGGTTCGATCCGTTCTGTTTGCTGATCAGGCTATCGTAGGTGATGTCCCCCGTGCTGCCGGTATTGTTGATCCGCCCACGCAGCCGTCCGTCGCTGTAGATCCACATCTCCCACTGGTCCGCGCCCACTGAGTTATCGAACACGCTGTTGTAGTTGTAGAAGTAGTCCGGCTTGAACCACAGCGCGATCGTCCCTTGACTGGGTAGCGTGTATGCGACGCTCGCGAAATCGTCCACGCCGTCCAGCCGCAACCCTTGCCCGGCGACTCCGTTCGTATACACCGGCGAGCCCGACAACACCGCATTGTAGGCACCCCCGCCGCTTCCGCAATTCGTCGCCGCGCCGCCGTCGAACGTCCAGCGGATCACCGGATCGACGTCGCCGGCACACACAGCCACTCTGGCAAATAGAATGAACGCGCTTAAACTCCAGAGCCCAACGGATCGATTGCTCCTCATTTCAAGTCTCCTTGTCATGATGCCACGCCAAATTGCACCGACCACGGCAACACCGCAGCGGCATCCGCTTCTCACGTCTCTTCTGAATCTGGACCTTTTTATGTCGCATGTTTCGCCGACAGAACCACATTTCTAATGTTTCAAATATTATCAGTTCCGCAAAGCAACCGTAAACCTTCGAACAGGTTATTTTTTGATTAGGACAACACGTCAGCAAGAGGCGATGCACGGCCTTTCTAATCGGTCCACCCCGGCGCTTTGTGTTTTCTCACCCACGAGGTGCCCCTGCTCATCACAGTGCCCCGAAAGGCTGCGTCCAGGCCACCTGAACCTCGGGGTGGAAATGCTCCATGTAGACGCTAGCCAAGCTGGACTCCACTTTGGCGCGCACGTAGAGGTCGTCCGAAGCCATCGCATAAGTGGCCTCTGTGCCCTCGGCGAGCTTTACCGTCTTGCCGATGTCAGGCGAATAGATCGGGACCGTGCGCTTCCCGTGCCCCTTGACAGCGGGCGCCTCCAAGGTTCGGACGCCCTGGTCGAACCACTTCTTCGTGGCGATGAAGCGGATCCGGTAAGACACGCCTAACTCAGGCCGGACCTTGACGCTCAGCGTGCGCCTGGCGGCGTCGAAGGCGACGTCGTCGAGCGTCACACCTGTCGACGCATAGAAGTCTCCCGCGTGCATGGCGTCGAGCAGCGCGGCGGGAGTCAGCGACGCGCTGCGCACGACGATGTAATCGACGCCGATGCGCCCGGCCTTGTTGGCGCCGAGGTCAAAGTAGTAGTGCGTGTCGTCCGAACCTGTTCCGAAAATCAGCGGCAGTCCTTTCTGCGCGCGAAACGCATTGACCGCGTCCCAGAAAAGATCGTTGCTCTTCACCGGTGCCTCGGCAGGCGGTGCGAAGGCCGAGCCGCCGTTGCAGACCTCGAAGAACCGCACCTCGGGGTTGTTGATCAGATTTTCCGGCAGAATATCGAGATACACCCACTGCGGATGGTTCACCATCAGCATCGAAGGCCGCCGCAGGCGCGCGGCGAGCGCAGCATGCTCCTTGACGTTCTGCGCGATCAGCTCGGCCGGATGCATGCCCTTGTAAGTTTTGCACAGCGGCCCGCCTTTAACGGAGGGAATCACGTCAGGCAGATTCACATAATTCACGTGCACGTTGATGCCGTCGGTCACCTGCGTGACCTCCACGCCGGGCATCAGCAGAAAACGCCCCGGCTCCTCGAACATCTTGCGGACCTCATCATAAGGACGGAGCCGCACCTCGGTCCTGCCGTCCGCCGCCACGCGGGTTTTCGCGGCCTTGCCGAAAGGGGAGTTCATGTAGACGTCGAAATAGGGCTTCGTCACGTCCGGCGGCCACTTGCCCTCTTTTTCGAGCACCGGCTTCCAGTGCTCCGCCTGATCCGCGAAAATGTTGTGCTCGCTCAGCGCAAGGAAGTCGTACCCCAGCTTGTTCTTGTAGAGGTCAACCGCCTGCTCGGGGAAAACCCGCCCGTCGGACCAGTAGGTGTGCATGTGCAGGTTGCCGCGCCACCAGCGCGGCCCCGCGCCCGAAGACGCCGACTCCTGCTCGCGCCGCACGGAGCGGCACCCGGCCAGCAGCCCCGCGCCGCCAACCCCCATCGCCTTGAGCGCCTCGCGGCGCGTCATGCCGTTGAACATCTCGCCCCCTTCGCCTGCTGTCGCGGAAACCTCCGTCGCCGGAGCACCCCAAAAAACAGGCTTGAACACTATTTACTTTTCACAATCACATCGGACCGAACATACCAATCGCAGGGTATTTATCGAGTATGCGCGCGTCACGCGTCATCCCACGCGGCCGCCGCCTTGAGCGCGCGTACCCATCCCATCGTAAGCCGCCGGACCTTCTCCTGCAACTGCGCGGGCTCGAACCGCCGAGCTTCTTGCCATTGCGCCGAGATTTCGCTTGGGCCGGTCCAATAGCCGACCGCCAGGCCCGCGAGATAGGCTGCTCCCAGCGCCCGCGTCTCAGACGCTTTCGGACGGCTGACCGGCACTCCGAGAATATCGGACTGGAACTGCATGAGCAGATTGTTAGCCGTATGTTCGCCGTCCACGCGCAGTTCGGATACCGGAATCTTCGAGTCTGCCTCCATGGCCTTCAGGACATCGCGTGTCTGATAAGCGATTCCTTCAAGCGCGGCGCGTGCGATATGGCCCGCCGTGGATTCGCGCGTCAGTCCCAGCAGCGTGCCGCGGGCCCGGAAGTTCCAATGTGGCGCGCCCAGCCCGTCGAAGGCGGGAACGAAGAACAATCCCCCGCTGTCGGGGACACTCGCTGCGAGCGCCTCGACGTCCGCCGTCTTGCGGATCACTCCTAAGCCGTCTCGCAGCCACTCGACCACGTCGCCGGCGACAAAGATATTGCCCTCCAAGGCGAACGTTCGCCGTCCGCCGATATCCCACGCGACGGTCGTCAGCATGTTGTTTGCCGACAGGATCGGCTGGTCGCCCGTGTTCATGGCCAAGAAACAGCCGGCGCCGTACGTACACTTGACCATGCCGGGCGCGATGCAGCGCTGTCCGAACATGGCCGCTTGCTGATCGCCGACCCTGCTTGCAAGCGGCACGCCGACAGGCAAGAAGGGCGTACGGGTGACACCGTAAATCTCACTTGAAGGCCGCAGTTGCGGCAGCATCTGTTCCGGAACACCGAACAGCTCCAGCAGCTCCCGATCCCATGTCCCCGTATGGATATTGTACAGCATGGTGTGGGAGGCATTCGACGCGTCAGTCGCGTGAACCTCACCGCACGTCGAGTTCCAGAGCAGCCAGGCGTCGACGGTGCCGAAGAGCAGACGCCCCGCCTCGGCGCGCTTACGCGCACCCTTCACATGGTCGAGGATCCACCCCAGCTTGGGTGCAGAAAAATAGGGATCAGGAACCAGGCCTGTTTTACGGCGGATCCAGTCGGCACGCCCGTCGCGCTTCAGTTGTTCGCAGACGTCAGCCGTACGGCGGTCCTGCCACAGGATCGCCGGGCAGACCGGCTTGCCCGTCTCGCGATCCCAGACCACGGTTGTCGCGCGCTGATTAGCGATGCCGATTCCCGCGATCTGGCTCTCGTCCAGCCCTGCCGATGCGAGAACCTCAGCGGCAACGCCCGCCTGGGTCGACCAGATGGCGAGACCATCCGTCTCAACCCAGCCAGAACATGGGTGCGACTGAGCAACCTCCTTCTGCGCCGAGGCGACGACGCGTCCCCGCCAGTCGAATACAATCGCACAAGATCGGATCGTGCCCTGATCCAAAGCCAAGACGTATTGTCGCGCGCCGCCTTTCCGTGAATAGCGAACATGCTGCGCTGCCGTGATTGAAGCGCTTAATTCCGCGCGGTGGCCGGACTCGAAATAAGCGAGCGCCTCTTTGCGCGAGTGAACATTGAGCTTCTTGTAGATATTCCTGATATGGACGGCGACCGTGTTCGCGCAAACACCCAGTTCGGCCGCGACTTCCTTATTGCACAATCCCGAAAGAATTTTCGGCAGAATAGCGCGTTCGCGCAGTGTGAGCAAGCGGACACCCACATTCCGGGCGGCAACCGGCGCACCAGATGGCCTGGCTTTCGCTGTCGGCACGATTAACCGCTCGCTGGCATCACCACCTTCATTCATGCTTCGAAGATTAACAAAGAGCGCCGCGACCATCAACAAGCAAAGAGGCGAGCGCCGATCCGGACTGGGGACTTCACGCGCAGGCACCAAAACAAAAAGACGCCCGGGCATAGCCCTTGCGTCTTTTTTTACGCGAGTTCAGGAAACTGAAAAAGAAGAGGGCCGCAAACCTTTCGGTCTGCGGCCCTCAAAAAACCCGGCGGCGTCCTACTCTCCCACAGGCGCGTCCTGCAGTACCCTCGGCGATGGGGCCCTTCACTTCC